>LNFM01001634.1_pt1 | contig 137158 bp, 142 predicted proteins | sample 596031 | NCBI WGS metagenome assembly LNFM01 (sample SAMN04254537, study PRJNA301005) | activated carbon metagenome | isolation source: dual media filters at the Ann Arbor, Michigan drinking water treatment plant | place: USA: Ann Arbor
TCGCAGAGGCTCGACAGCGACGGCGGTAGTTGTTGCACGAGGAAGCCCCTCATCCGCCTCACTGACGCTCGGCACCTTCTCCCCGCCTGCGCGGGGAGAAGGCTTAAAGCTCCGACAGCTTCGCCAGCTCGCGCAGCCGCTTGACCTCGTCGCGTGCCAGCGCGTCGACGCGTTCGTTCTCGGGATGGCCGGCATGGCCTTTGACCCACAGCCACTCGACGCGATGCGGCGCCATGGCGATCTCCAGGCGCTTCCACAGATCCTCGTTCTTCACTGGCTTCTTGTCGGCGGTCTTCCAGCCGTTGCGCTTCCAGCCGTGGATCCACTTGGTGATACCGTCGCGCAGATAGGCGCTGTCGGTGTGCAGGCGCGCGGTGGTCGGCCGCTTCAGCGCTTCGAGCGCCTGGATCGCCGCCATCATCTCCATGCGGTTGTTGGTGGTCGCCGTCTCGCCGCCGGAGATCTCCTTCTCCACCGTGCCCTTGCGCAGCAGCGCGCCCCAGCCGCCGGGCCCGGGATTTCCGCTGCAGGCGCCATCGGTGAAGATGTCGACGATGTCGCCGCCGCTCACAGCCCGTACCCCGAGGCCGAACCGACGCCGCGATGGAAGCGCAGGCGCGCGAGGTACTCCAGCGGGTCCTTGCGCTTGACCATCGCGCCCGCCGGCGTGTGCAGCCAGTCGTAGAGGCGTGTCAGCAGGAAGCGCAGGGCCGCGCCGCGCGCCAAGAGCGGCAGCGCGGCACGCTCGGCGTCGCCCAGCGGCCGCACGCGCTGGTAGCCGGCGAGCAGGGCGCGCGCCTTGGTGACGTTGAAGCTCTTGTCCGGCTCGAAGCACCAGGCGTTGAGGCAGATCGCCACGTCGTAGGCCAGGAGGTCGTTGCAGGCGAAATAGAAGTCGAAGATGCCGCTCAGTCTGCCGTCGAGGAAGAAGACGTTGTCCTGGAACAGGTCGGCGTGGATCACGCCGGCTGGCAGATCGCGCGGCCAGTCGCGTTCGAAGAGGTCGAGCTCGGCGGCCAGCTCGTCGGTGAGTCCAGGCATGACCTCGTGCGCGCGCGACTTGCTGCCGTCGAACAGCGGCCGCCAGCCCGCGACCGACAGCGCGTTGGGTCGGCGCAGCGCGAAGCCGTCGGCGGCGAGGTGAAAGTGTGCCATCGCCTCGCCCACCGGCCCGCAATGCGCGACCTCGATGCGCCGGGGCCACAGGCCGTGGAGGAAAGTGGTCATCGCCGCCGGCCGGCCGGCCAGCGTGCGCAGCGCCTGGCCGTCGCGGCCATGGATCGGAGTCGGGCAGGGAATGCCGCGCGCCGCGAGATGGTCCATCAGGCCGAGGAAGAACGGCAGGTCTTTCGGATCGACACGCTTCTCGTAGAGCGTCAGCATGAACGTGCCGCGTTCGGTGGTCAGCACGTAGTTCGAGTTCTCGACGCCCTCGGCGATGCCCTTCAGCGAGGTGGCGTGACCGATGTCGTACTGCGCGAGGAAGGCATCCATGTCCTCGTCGGAAACTTCCGTATAGACCGCCATGATGCGCCTTACATGGTCCTTCCCTTCCCCCGGAGGGGGAAGGTGGCGCGCAGCGACGGAAGGGGGATGTCAAAGACGGACAGAGGAGTCCGTCTTCGACATCCCCCTTCCGCCCTTCGGGCACCTTCCCCCTCCGGGGGAAGGGAAGAAAATGCTGGTATCCCCATCAAGCCACCAGCACGCGCGGCAGCTTGAAGACCACGCTTTCCTCCGTGACGCGAACTTCTTCGATCGTCACGTCGAAGCGTTCGCGGCAGGCGGCGATCAGCTCATCGACCAGGATCTCCGGGGCCGAAGCGCCGGCGGTGACGCCCAGGCGCGACACGCCCTGCAGCCACGCCCAGTCGAGGTCGGCGGTGCGGCGGACCAGGGTCGCCCTGGGGCAGCCATAGGTCTTGGCCACCTCGACCAGGCGCATCGAGTTCGAGGAGTTGGGCGCGCCGATCACGACCAGCGCCTCGCAGCGCGACGCGATCGCCTTCACCGCGGCCTGGCGGTTGGTGGTGGCGTAGCAGATGTCCTCGACCTTCGGCCCCTGCATCCCAGGGAACCGCCGCTGGAGGATGGCGACGATGCCGGCGGTGTCGTCGACCGACAGCGTGGTCTGGGTGGCGAAGGCGAGATTGTCGGGGTCGCTCACCCGCACCGTCTCGGCCTGCGCGGCATCCTCGACGAGGATCACCGCGCCCGGCGGCAGCTGGCCCATGGTGCCGATCACCTCGGGGTGGCCGCCATGGCCGATCAGCAGGATGGTGCGGCCCGCGGCGTGATGGCGCTCGGCCTCGCGATGCACCTTGGAGACCAGCGGGCAGGTGGCGTCGACATAGAGCAGGGTGCGGCGTTGCGCCTCGGCCGGCACCGATTTGGGCACGCCATGGGCGCTGAACACCACCGGGCGGTCGTCGGGCACGGCGTCGAGCTCATCGACGAAGATGGCGCCCTTGGCCTCGAGGTTCTCGACGACGAAGCGGTTGTGCACGATCTCGTGGCGCACATAGACCGGCCTGCCGTACTTCTCCAGCGCGCGCTCGACGATCTGGATGGCGCGGTCGACGCCGGCGCAGAAGCCGCGCGGGCCGGCCAGCAGCACGGTCAGCTTGGGCCGCTGGGCGGGGGAAGGGGGCTGGACGACGTTCATGGGCGATCCTTAGGATCGCACCTATGGCGCAGCCTGCGTAATCCTGTCAAAGCGCCCCCTGACGAAGGAAGACATCCATGAACAGCCCTGTAGCAGCCGGCAAGGCGCCGATCAAAGTCAGCCTCGAGGCGGGCAAGGATTACTGGTGGTGCACCTGCGGCCGGTCCGCCAAGCAGCCGTTCTGCGATGGCGCGCACAAGACGGTCGGCATGGCGCCGCTGAAATACACCGCCCAGAAGGATGGCGATCATTGGCTCTGCGCCTGCAAATCCACGAAGAATTCTCCCCTGTGCGACGGGACCCACAAGGCGCTATGACGACGCCGTTCTTCGGTCCGCTTTGGTGATGTCCATGGTGTTGCGTCTTCTCCTGCCGGCGGCGCTGCTGGCCTCGCTGACCGCCTGCGGGCCGTCAGCCACCGAGCGCGTCACAGCGGCGCAGCTTTGCCCCAAGGCGTTGCGCGTACAGGACGCCTCGACCTTGACCCGCTTCCAACCCGGCCGCGGACGCGACGCCACCGACACCATCGTGCAGGCGACGATGAGCGACATCACCGTCGCCTGCTCGGCGCGGCGCGACCGTGTCGATGTCGATATCGTTTTCGACGTTCGGGTGGCTGAAGGCCCGGCGCTGGCGCGAGTCGCGCCCGACCGCAAGGTGGCGCTGGAGTACTTCGTCGCCATCGTCGATCCGCAGCGCCAGATCATGACGCGGCGTACCTTCAACGCCGACTTCCAGTTCAGCGGCAACCGCACCAAGCTGCAGAGCAAGGAAGAGCTGAGCCAGCGCATTCCGCTCGCCAGCCCCGGCATCGGCGGCGCCTATCAGATCGCCGTGGGATTCGTCATGACGCCCGACGAGGTCGAGTTCAATCGCCGCGGCAACCGCTGAGGGCGCGTACCCGCTTGCGCTGTCATTCCGAGCACAGCGGGGAATCTCGCGGCGGCGCCTGGATTCCTCGCCGCGCTCGGAATGACAGGGCGATTCAGTCCAGTTGGAATGCGCTTTAGGACTTGGGGCCGATCAGCACAGCCCAGGCCGACTCCACGAAGAGCGGGGCGTGGTCCGATAGCGGCCCGTTGATGCGGCCATAGACCTTGAACACCGCGGCCTGCAGCACGATGCCGACCACGGCCGCGGTCATGCCGTCGAGGTCGCGCTTGGCGATCTCGCCCGCGGCCATCGCTTGCGCGATCACGTCGCGCACAACGTCGACCGGATTGGGCAGATCCTCGGACAGGCTGGCGAGGAAGTGGTGCTGCGTCAGCAGATGGTAGGCGAAGACCGTCCAGTCGGCGTCGGCCCATTCGCAGTAGCAGCGCACAATCGCTTCTGTCTTCTGCTTGAGCTTCTTGTGCGGTTGATGGGCCTGCAGCAGCGCGTCGGCCAGCGCCACGTGGTGCCGGGTGAACAGATCGAGCGCCAGCGCGTCCTTGGACGGGAAGTAGCGATAGATCGTGCCCTCGGCAACCGACGCCGCCATGGCGATCTCACGCGTCGTGGTCTCGGCCACACCGCGCGCCATGAACAGGGTTAACGCTGCGCGCTCAACGCGCCGCTTGGTATCGTCTGCCTTCCCCATTACGGACAGTTTACCGCCGGGCGCCGGGTGTGGAAAGATGAAACTGGCCGGCTGTGCCCATATACAGTGGTATTGGCAGTTCGTATGCGCGATATATAGTACTACCTCGTTTTTTGACAGTCAAAATCAGCACCGAAAGCGATTGACCGCCCAATCCGTTCAATTGGTCCAGAAGAGACCACAGTCTGTGCAACTAAACAGCGTTCGTCTGTCCTAACCGGTGCAAATGGCGAAAAGGCGCGCCGACCAAACCGACCCAGCTCGCGCGACGATGCGTGATTCCGTGCCGTCGTGCGAGTCGCTCGATGATCGCGGAGATCGCCGGATAGTGCGCGTGGCTCACGGTTGGAAAAAGGTGATGCGCGACATGCGCGTTCAGCCCGCCGACGAGCGCCACAGCCAGCTTGCTGGTCGGATGCCAGTCAAGCGACGAGGCGAAGACGTGTGAGGTGAAGGAGCCTTCGATGGTGCCGTCCTCCGCCAACGCTGGAAAGGCGTTGCCGTCGGCGAAATGCGTGCCGATCAAGGTCACGACGAAGAACAGCGACATGACGGCAGTCGCCGCGACATAGGCCAGCGCGACCTGCCACCAGGGCAAGGGCGAGGCGAGGATGGGCGCGGCGACCACGAGACCGACATAGGCCAGCTTGCCGACGACGAAGCCGACGTAGCGCGACGGCGGATGCCTGATGTCGCGCAGATTGGCGAGTTGCTTCTTGAAGATGTAGATCGCGTCCTGCACGAGCGCGGCGTGCAGGTTGACCAGCATGTAGATCAGCGGCGCGTAGAGGTGCTGGAAGCGGTGTCGCGGTCGCCATGGGTGATTGGGCGACAGGCGCAGAAAGGGATTGTGGTCGATATCGGCGTCGCAGCCGTTGATGTTGGGATAGAGGTGATACGAGTGCACGTGGCGCATCGCCCAGAGCGGCGCGTCGACGCCCAGCGTACCGAAAGTCAGGCAGAAGATGACGCGATTGACGCGGCGCGACGGCACCAACGCGTTGTGCGCGGCATCGTGCGCCAGGTTCAGCACCAGCAGCAGGCTCGCCATGCCGAACAGCGTGTAGGCGGCGAGCTGCTCGATGAAGTCGCTCGGGCCGGCCATAAGCCACAGCCAGCCAGCGATCAGGCCACTGGCATAGAGCGCGGCCTTGAGCCACAGCCCCGGCGTGGCGAAGCGGTCGCGGCGGTTCAGCGCGAAGTAGCGATCGACGGCGCGGCGCAGGGCGCGGTGGAAATCGGGATCGGGGCGCGAGCGGAATTTCATTGCGACGATTTTCGCGCAGACGGCGGCAGCAGCCGTAGAACGTCCACGGCCCGGAGGGTTCGGCCGCAGGCGGCGTTGACCCGATAACTGCGACTGACGACCGGGAAGATGCCGATCATGGCGGTAGTCGTTCTCTCGCGCTCGGTATCCACAGACACGTGTCGCGTCCCACCCCGCACACCGCCGTCATGGGCATCGACGATCTCGTCGGTGGTGACCTGTCGCCTGAAACCGCGATCTGCACCGCCGTCGATGGTGCGACGGACCTGCCATCGCGTCGTCGATTCTACGATGGGCCGCATGGTGACGCAGGCGCGTGGCGGGTCTGCGACCTGCCATGGTGCGAGGGGGTGCGGGCCGAGATCCAATGTTCCGTCCGGACAGGTCTGAACGCGATTGACGAGTCGTGATGAGCCAGCCTTCGCGTATCTAATGAACCGCGTACCGTCGGGCCGAGTTGCCTCAAGCTCCGTCTCGATGAACGCATAGGCGGGATCGCCGAACAGCAAGGGCGCGATCAACGTCTCGTCCCATCGCCCCGTGAGGCTGATCGCACGCACGTTGCGGTCGATGCTGTCCGGTAGGGGAACAAGCGGTTGATTGCAGGACGGTTCAGCGACCGCCTGGGCGTCCGCATAGGTCGGGCCGATCTCGGCCATCCAGGCGCAGCCGCTTGTCGCATGGATCGCGACGGCCAGCGCCGCGGTGACGGGAAATCGGCACTTCATGCGGCGTCACGGCGCCGGTGTCGCGACATCATACTGGCGCAACAGCTGCTCGGCCTTCGCGTCGTCGAGACGATGCACCAGGCGACGTGCTTCGTGCATGTCGCGCAGAGTCTTGGCGAGCGAGAAGCACGACGCAATCAACAGCAGCGTGGCCATCAGGAAGTAGCCCGCAGTCCATCGCGGCACTTCGAGGAACCAGATGCCGCCCAACATCATGATCACTGCGACGGCGAAAGAGATGAAGCAGTAGGCGATCCACCAGGTCGATGACGTTTGCATGGCGATTCTCCCGCGGATGGCGATCAGGTCGCGGCGATGGGTGGCGATTGGAGAGCGCGCAGCCGCAGCAGGACGGCCTCGGCGGAGTAGGCGGGTGGCTCGGCGATGCCTGCGGCATAGAGACTCTCGCGCAGGCTGGTGCCATCGGCTTCACGGCGCAGGATCTCGGAAGCGACTTCGTAATCGGCGCTGTCCGTATCGCGCTCGCGGATACGCGCGAGCGTGGCTTCCGCCTGATCGAGCGCCGAGGCGGCGCCGTCGCAGCGCTGCGCGATGCGGCTGTTGGTCCGGCGCAGGGCGGCGCGTGCGCGTGCTCCCGCCAGCTCGCGCCGCAATGTGGCGATGCGTTGCGCGGCCGTGGCGATCGTCGCGCGCAGCCTGGTGATGGCGGCAACCGTCTCGGCCGCGCGGTGCGTAAGCTGATCGCGCTCGCGTTCATCGCCGCCGATCGAGGCGGCGATATCGCGCGCCAGAGCCTCCTCGTTGCGTGCCAGCGCCGCGAGCGCATAGCGCTCGTGCTCCGCCAGGCGCGTCCGCACGGAGTCCAGCGCGCGGCGATCCTGCATCTCGCGCGCCATCAGCGTGGCGAGCTGACGTCCCGCTTCGCGCACGCCATCCGCGGCGTCGCGGATCTGCTGCTCGAGGATCTCCAGCGCGTGCGCATCGGTGATGGCCTCACCGGCGGAATGGGCGCGCGCCCGTATCAACGTCAACAATCTGTCCAGCATGTCGGTCTCTAAATTAAACAATGTTCATTAAGATATGAACGATGTTCAATATAATTTCAAGGGATTTTTCCACCGATAGGTCGAGACACGCGACATTGCTCCTGCGGAGACCCATCGCTATGGTGCGCGCGCCAGATGATCCCCATGGGAGAGAGCGTGTCCGTTGCGACGGAGGCGCCGCCGAAGGAGCAACCGCCCCGGAAACTCTCAGGCACCAGGGACCGTGGGGGGATGGCGCTCTGGAAAGCGGTCGCGTGCGCGCAAGCGTGGGGCGGCCCACCGACGAGGTAAGTCGGCGGCGCGATCCACGCGTCGCGGCCAATCTTTCAGGTCACCGGACAGAGGGGGCGCGGACGATGCCATCGGGCGTCGTCATGCGCCGATTCTGTAGAGGTGACCGGTGACCGACGCGCCCTCGTCTGCCCCGCTTCAGCGCACGCCGCTGTACAATCTGCACCGCGAGCTCGGCGGCAAAATGGTGCCGTTCGCCGGCTACGAGATGCCGGTGCAGTACCCGCAAGGCGTGCTCGGCGAGCACCTCCATACGCGCGACGCCTGCGGCCTGTTCGATGTCTCGCACATGGGCCAGATCCGGCTCACGGCGAAGCCGGGCCAGGATCTTGTCGGCGCGCTGGAGTCGCTGGTGCCGGGCGACATCCGTGGCCTGAAGCCCGGCCAGATGCGCTACACGCAACTCACCAACGAGCAGGGCGGCATCCTCGACGATCTGATGGTGACCAGCACCGGCGATCACCTGCTGCTGGTGGTCAACGCCGCGTGCAAGCACGACGACCTCGCGCATATCAGGAAGGGCATCGAGGCTCGCGTCGAGATCGAGCCGATGTTCGCGCGCGGCCTCTTGGCGCTGCAGGGGCCGAAGGCGGTCGATGTGTTGAGTCGCTACGCCCCGCAGGCGCGCAGCCTGGTGTTCATGACCGGCGCGTTCCTGCGCATCGATGGCGTCGAGTGCTACGTCACGCGCTCCGGCTATACCGGCTGCGACGGCTATGAGATCGCCACGCCGGCCGATTCGGCCACGCATGTCGCGCGCCTGCTGCTGTCCAACGACGCGGTCAAACCGATCGGCCTGGGCGCGCGCGATTCGCTGCGCCTGGAGGCCGGGCTTTGCCTCTACGGCCACGACATCGACACCACGACGACGCCGATCGAGGCCGGGCTGTTGTGGAGCGTCGGCAAGGAACGCCGCGTGCAGGGCGGCTTCCCCGGCGCGGCCGTGGTGCAGAAGCAGATCGCCGACGGTCCGTCACGCCGGCGCGTGGGATTGAAGCCCGAGGGCCGCACCATCGCGCGCGAAGGCGCGGAGATCGTCGACGGTGCGGGCAAGGTGGTCGGCAAGGTGACATCCGGCGGCTTCGGGCCGTCGCTGAACGGGCCGATGGCCATGGGCTATGTCGAGCGCGCGCACGCCGCCAGCGGCACGAAGCTTGCGCTGATGGTGCGCGGCAAGCCTGTCGCGGCCGATGTCGTGCCGATGCCATTCGTCAAACACACCTATTTCCGCGGTTAAGGGGGAGGCCTCAGTGCTGAAGTTCTCGAAGGAACACGAGTGGGTGCGCGTCGAAGGCGACGTCGGCACGGTGGGCATCACCGACTACGCGCAGCAGCAGCTCGGCGATGTGGTCTTCGTCGAGGTGCCCGAGGTCGGCCGCGTGGTCGAGAAGGGCGGCGAGATCGCGGTGGTCGAATCGGTGAAGGCGGCGTCCGACATTTACGCGCCGGTTGGCGGCGAGGTGGTCGCGGCCAACGCGGCACTCGCGGACTCGCCGGGTGACGTGAATGCCGATCCGATGGGCAAGGCGTGGTTCTTCAAGCTCAAGATGGCCAACAAGGGCGAGCTCGATGAGCTGATGGACGAGGCGGCCTACGGCGAATACGTGAAGGGTCTCGAATAACGATGCGCTATCTCCCCCTCACCGACGCCGACCGCGGCGAGATGCTGAGCGTCATCGGCGTGCGCTCGGTCGACGAGCTGTTCCGCGACGTCCCCGAGGCGGCGCGCTTGAAGGGCAAGATCGACGGTCTCACCGACCACATGGGCGAGCTCGAGGTCGATCGCGCGCTCTCCGTCATGGCGGCGAAGAACCGCGCCGCCGGCGCCGGACCGTTCTTCGTCGGCGCCGGCGCCTACAAGCACCATGTGCCCTCCAGCGTCGATCACCTGATCCAGCGCGGCGAGTTCCTGACCTCCTACACGCCGTACCAGCCCGAGATCACCCAGGGCACGCTGCAATACCTGTTCGAGTTCCAGACGCAGATCGCGCTGTTGACCGGCATGGATGTCGCCAACGCCTCGATGTACGACGCCAGCACCGGCGCCGCCGAGGCCGTGCTGATGGCCAATCGCGTCACGCGGCGCGGCAAGGCGATCCTCTCCGGCGGCCTGCATCCGCAGTACCGCGCCGTGATCGAGACCACCGCGCGTTGGCAGGGCTTCAACGCTATGGGCGCCGCGCCAGATGCCGGCGGCGTCGAGGACCTCGCCGTGCAGGTCGACAAGGACACGTCCTGTGTCGTGGTGCAGAACCCCAGCGTGTTCGGTCACGTGCGTGATCTCTCGCCCCTGGCCAAAGCCTGCCACGACGCCGGCGCGCTTCTGATCGTCGTCGTCACCGAGATCGTGTCGCTTGGCCTCTTGATGCCGCCGGGCGAGATGGGCGCGGACATCGTCGTCGCCGAAGGCCAGTCGCTGGGCGTCGGCCTGAACTTCGGCGGGCCCTATGTCGGCCTGTTCGCCACGCGCGACAAGTTCGTGCGGCAGATGCCCGGCCGCCTGGTCGGCGAGACCGTCGATGCCGATGGGCAGCGTGGCTTCGTGCTGACGCTCTCCACGCGCGAGCAGCACATCAGGCGCGAGAAGGCGACCAGCAACATCTGCACCAACTCCGGCCTCTGCGCGCTGGCCTTCACCATTCATCTCACCCTGCTGGGCGAAGCCGGCTTCACCCGGCTCGCCGAGCTGAACCATGCCACCGCGGTGAAGACCGCCGATGCGCTGGCGCAAGTGAAGGGCGTGAGCGTGCTCAACAGCGCTTTCTTCAACGAGTTCACGGTGAAGCTGCCCAAGCCGGCGGCACCCGTGGTCGAGCGGCTCGCGGCCAAGGGCGTGCTGGGCGGCGTGCCGGTGTCGCGCCTGATCCCCGACGATCCTTCCGTGGCCGACCTGCTGCTGGTCGCGGCCACCGAGACGGTGACCGACGCCGATATCGCGGCGCTCGCCCGCGCGCTGACGGAGGTGCTGTGATGGTCCAGTCGATCGACCGGTCGCAGGGCCGCAGTGGTGCGTTGTCCGCCTCCGGCACCACCGCGCCGACCTTCACCGGCAACCGCGCGCTGCAGCTCGAGGAGAAGCTGATCTTCGAGATGGGCCAGCCCGGCCGCTGCGGCGTCGATCTCCCTGATACACCCAAGGTCGCGGAGCGTCTCAACGGCCTGCGCCGGCGCGGCGCCATTGGCCTGCCTGGCCTCGCCGAGCCGCAGGTGGTGCAGCACTACACCCGCCTGTCGCAGAAGAACTACGCCATCGACATGGGCATCTATCCGTTGGGTTCGTGCACCATGAAGCACAACCCCCGGCTCAACGAGAAGATCGCGCGCCTGCCAGGCTTCGCCGATGTCCACCCGCTGCAGCCGCAGTCGACGGTGCAGGGCGCCTTCGAGCTGATCGACGAGCTGGCGCGCTGGCTCAAGACGCTGACCGGCATGCCGGCGGTGGCGATGTCGCCGGCGGCCGGCGCGCATGGCGAGATGTGCGGCATGATGGCGATCGCCGCCGCGTTGCACGCGCGGGGTGACAGCAACCGCAAGACCGTACTGGTGCCGGAATCGGCGCACGGCACCAACCCCGCGACCGCCGCGGCTTTGGGCTTCGTGGTGAAGCCGATCCCGGCGACCGATGACGGCCATGTCGATGTCGCCGCGCTGAAGGCGGCGCTGGGTTCCGATGTCGCGGCGATCATGCTCACAAACCCCAACACCTGCGGGTTGTTCGAGCGCGACATCCGCGAAGTCGCCGACGCGGTGCACGCCGTGGGCGCCTACTTCTACTGCGACGGCGCCAACTACAACGCCATCGTCGGCCGCGTGCGGCCGGGCGACCTCGGCGTCGATTGCATGCATATCAACCTGCACAAGACCTTCTCGACGCCGCATGGCGGTGGCGGGCCGGGCTCGGGTCCCGTGGTGCTGTCAGATCGCCTCGCCGCCTACGCGCCGCGTCCCTGGATCGTGCGCGACGCACAGGGCTGGCGCGCGGCCGAGGAGGGCGCGTCGGTCGATGGCCAGCCGCTCGGTCGCCTGAAGGCGTTCCACGGCCAGATGGGCATGTTCACCCGCGCGCTGGCCTACATGATGAGCCACGGTGCCGACGGCCTGAAGCAGGTCGCCGAGGACGCGGTGCTCAGCGCCAACTACGTCATGGCGCGGCTCAGCGTGGAGATGACGCCGGCCTTTGCGGGCCCGTGTATGCACGAGGCGCTGTTCGACGACAGCTTTCTGAAGGACACCGGGGTGAGCACGCTCGACTTCGCCAAGGCGATGATCGACGAGGGCTTCCACCCGATGACCATGTACTTCCCGCTGGTCGTGCATGGCGCGCTCTTGATCGAGCCAACCGAGACGCAGCCCAAGGAGGCGCTCGACCAGTTCTGCGACGCGCTGCTGCATCTCGCGCGCAAGGCCAAGACCGGCACGGCGGTCGAAGAGTTCCGCGCCGCGCCTGTCATGGCGCCACGCCGCCGCCTCGACGAGACCTTGGCGGCGCGCAAGCCGGTGCTGCGCTGGAAGCCCAGCAACAACCCGCCGACGGACGCGCCCACGCGCCAGGCGGCGGAGTAGCCCAATACCTTCCCCCGGAGGGGGAAGGTAAGCGAACGCGCCTATCGCGCCGCCTGGGCGTCGGCCTGACGCCGGCGGCGGTCGATCCACGCCATCAGCGCCATGGCGAAGAGCGCGGAGGCGCCGAACAGGTAGATGCCGTTCTGGGCGCGGAAGCGCACCAGGAAATCGCCCTGCAGCGACACGACGATGATCGCCACCACCAGCACATCGAGCATCGACCACTTGCCGATGCTGACGGCGATGGCGTGCAGCGGCCCGGTGCGGTGATAGGGCGTCAGCCACAGGAAGGCGGAGACGAGCAGCTTCACGATCGGCAGCGCGACCGAGAACGCGGCGATGACGATCGCCAACGGCCAGGACTCGGAGAACCACAGATCCTGGATGCCCGACAGCACGCTATGCGCGGAGTCGAACAGGCGCACCTTGGTGACCTTCACCGCCGGCACGACCAGGCCCAGCGCCAGGCAGATCGCCGTCAGCGCCCACAGCACGATCAGGAACGGCGTGTCGCGCGGATGGCGGGCGGCGAGCGAGGCGGACATTTGACCGTCGAATGACATCTTGTATCGGGCACGTCCAGCACGGCGGCGCGCAGTGCCTGTCGGGAATCTCCGAGTGAACCGGGACGATAGCGATCTGATGGGCGATGTGCCACGTACCCCTATGCCGGCATCGACACCGCCGCGCTATCGATGCCGAGCACGTCGATAAGAAGCCGATTGGGGAAACGGCGCCGCTTCACGATCGCGTAGAATCTCTCGGTGACTTCCGGGATGCGGCAATGCTCGACGAGAACGCCGGCTTTCAGTTCGTCGCGCACGACGATTGGCGGCACCAGCGTGATGCCTTCGCGCTCGCGCGCGAGAAGACGGAGCATGGCCATGTCGTCGACCTCGGCGAGGATCGTCGGCCTGATTCCGGCCAATTCGAGGATCCGGTCGAAGGCCACACGGATATCGCTGTCGAGACTGGGGAGCAGCACAGGCTCGGATCGCAAGTCCTCGGGGAAGCGAAGCTTGCGCTTTCGGGGCCGGGGGCGGCCGACCAGACTGACCGGCTGCTCATTGAGCAGATGATTGCGCAACGACGAGCGCGCGTCGCGCGGCGCGGCGCTGTTCGCGAGAACGACGTCGACCGCGTGCGCTTCAAGCTGCGCGAGAAGATCGCGGATGTTGCCCGATCGAACGATCAGTTCCACGTCAGAACGGCCGACCAGCGGCCGAAGAAACTCCAGCTGGAAGTTGCGCGACAGCGTCGTGAGCGCGCCGACCCGAATGACTTGGCGGCTGGCCACCGGGCGATCGCGAAGAGTGCTCATGAGTTCGTCGCCGGTCTTGAACACCGTGTCGGCGTGGTCGAGCGCGATCTGACCCGCCTCGGTGAGGACGAGTTTCTTGCCCGCGCGATCGAACAGCCGATGGCCCATCTGATGTTCGAGCTTTTGGATCTGAACCGACAGCGCCGACTGCGACAGGTTCATGCGCCTGGCCGCCTGCGTGAGGCTGCCCTCGTGCGCGACCGCCCAGAAGTACCGGAGGTGATTGAAGTTCAAGCTCGCCATATCGTTCGATTACAACGAACGACAATGAAAGAATAATGAATTTTTCGGAAGTCAGCCGTCCGAGTAGGAGTGTCGCCCGACCGCTGCGCGCATCGAGGGGGCGTTTCGTGACAGTTCATTCCTTGCCATTCCTGGCGCCGATCTTGCTGCTCGTGGGCGCGGCCTGTGGCTTCGCGAGCGCCGGGCGCCGGCCCAAATACCTGTCCGGCCTGCCCGAAGGCGCCGCGATCCTGGCGCTTGTCGCCGCCTTGGCGTCGATGGCTGGGCTGATCGTGAGCGGCCCCGGCGTCATGTCGGTGATCGGGCTGCATGGCGCCGGACTGTCGGCCCGCCTCGACGCCGTCAGCGCGACGATGCTGCTGCTGGTGGCTTTCATCGGCTGGATCGTGGTCCGCTACGCCGGAACCTACCTCGACGGCGAAGCCCGGCAAGGTCCGTTCACCGGCTGGCTCTGCCTGACGCTCGCCGCCACGTTGCTGCTCGTGATCGCCGGCAATCTCTTCCAGCTGGTCCTCGCGTGGATCGCCACCAGCCTGTTTCTGCACCGGCTCCTGCTCTTCTATCCCGATCGTGTGGCGGCGGTGCGCGCGGCGCGGAAGAAGTACGTCACCGCGCGCCTCGGGGATGCGGCGCTGATCGGCGCGGCCGCCTTGCTCATGGCGGCCTATGGCACTGCCGATATCGGTTCGATCCTGCAGGCAGCCAAGGCAGGCGCGGGCGGAAATCTCGCGGTCGCGGCGGCCGGGCTGCTGGCGCTGGCGGCGCTGCTCAAGTCGGCGCAGTTTCCGACGCACGGCTGGCTGACCGAGGTCATGGAGACGCCCACGCCGGTGTCGGCGCTCCTCCATGCGGGCGTGATCAATGCGGGCGGCTTCCTGCTGATTCGCTTCGCGGACCTCATGCTCCTGTCGCCCGGCGTTCTCGCGGTCCTCGTCATGATCGGCGGTTTCACGGCGCTCTTCGGCGGACTCGTGATGCTCACCCAACCAGCGGTCAAGACGTCGCTCGCCTGGTCGACCGTCGCGCAGATGGGCTTCATGATCCTGCAGTGCGGGCTGGCGCTGTTTCCGCTGGCGCTGCTGCACATCGTGGCGCACTCGTTCTACAAGGCCCACTCCTTCCTCGCGTCCGGCGGCGCGGTGGAGCGGATCGCGGCGATCCGCAGGCCGGGTCCGGTCGCCATCCCCGGCGCCAGATCGGTCATCCGGGCCTTCCTGGTGGCGATCCTCATCTATGTCCTTGTCGGGCTCGGCTTCGGCCTGACGCACAAGTCACCCCAGGCCATCGCGCTGGGCGCCATCCTGATCTTCGGCGTGGCCTACATGCTGGCGCAGGGCTTCGCCGACGCGGCCCCTCGGGCGCTGACGCGGCGCACGGCGGTCTACGCCGTCGCCACCTCGGTGGGCTACTTCGCGCTTCAGATGGCGGCGACCTACCTCACCGCGGGCGTCCTGCCGATCACGCCCCCGCCGGGGCCGCTGGAATGGGCGCTCATCGTGCTCGCGGTCATCAGCTTTGGCGTGGTCGCGGTCGTGCAGGCGATGTTTCCGCTGTGGGCGTACCACCCCGCCGCCGCCGGCCTGCGCGTCCATCTTTCGAACGGCTTCTACGCCAACGCCGTCTTCGACCGTCTTGTCGGCGGCCGGTCCGGCCGCGGCGCGTCCTGACCCGTCCAACGCCGCAGAGGAGTCATCAAGATGTCCAGTCCTTCTCCGTTGGCAGCGATCGACCTGACGCGCCTCCAGGCCGCGGCGGACCGTGCGACGCGGGCCATCCCTCCGCTCTGGCCGCTTGCGTCGAGTGTTGCCGTCAATCCGTTCCTGGGCCAGACGGGGGAGAGCCTGCAAACAGCCGGCGCGCGACTCGCGCGGGTGGCAGGCGTCGCCATCGCGATGCCGCGGCGCTGGTATCGGGAGAGGATCTCCGCCGGCGTGATTTCCGATGAGGACTTGCGCGAGGCCTGGGCGCGCGCGCCGGTTCATATGCGGCCAGTCGATTTGAGTGCCCTGAAGGCCGCCGCCGAGGTCGACGCCCCGGATGCGGTCGCGCTTCCCACTGTCGCCGACTTGGCTGCGGACGTGTCCGGCATCGACTGGCCAGGCCTGATCGCCGACCGGTTCGGCGCCTGGGCGGCGGGATACTTCGACGAAGGGCAGGCGCTGTGGGCCGGCCCTCGCGGCAAGGGCGCCTACGCGGCGTGGCAGGCCGTCGCCACGCACGATCTGACGCCCGAGATCGCCGGGCTGCCCGGCTTCGCCCGTCACGTCTCGGAGGCTCCCGATAGCGCCATCGCGGCCATCGCGCGTGTCGCCGACCGGCTCGATCTCGGCGAAGACGCCATGGGCACTTACTTCCACCAGATGCTCATGACGCTCGGCGGCTGGGCGCAGTATGCACGCTACAGGCTCTGGCAGGCGGAACTCGCCGGCGGGAAGGATCAGACGGTCACTGATTGCCTCGCGATCCGGCTGATCTGGGAAGAGGCCTTGTTCCTTCGCTACGGCACGCGCATTGCCAAGAAGTGGGCGAGCGCGCGCGCGGCGCATGCCGAGCCGGTCGCGGCCACGCCGGATCTGGTGATCGACGCCATTCTTCAGGAGGCCGCCGAGCGCGCCGCTCAACGGTCGCTGGCGCGAACGCTCGCGCAGCCGGCGCCGCAAGCGAGCGATGCTCGGCCCGTGATGCAGGCCGCGTTCTGCATCGACGTGCGCTCCGAAGTTTTCCGTCGCGCGCTCGAAGGCGTGAACCCGCAGATCCGCACGCTCGGCTTCGCCGGCTTTTTCGGCCTGACCACGGCCCATCGTCGTTTCGCCTCCGACGTCGAGGAATTGCGGCTTCCGGTTCTGCTCAACCCCGCTGTCGGATCCTGCTCCGGCGGCCCGGACACCACGCACGCCGATCAGTCCGCGCGCGTGAAGGCGCGGGCGAAGCGCGCCTGGGGCCGGTTCAAGCTCGCCGCTGTCTCGTCCTTCGCCTTCGTCGAAGCGACGGGACCGTTCTACGTCGGCAAGCTCGTCGGCGATGCCCTGGGGCTTCGCGCAACCCCGGCGCCGAACGATCCGGCGCCCCGGCTCGACCCGGCGCTCGGTCTCGCGGCGCGTATCGATGCCGCCGGGGCCGTGCTGCGGGCCATGTCATTGACCGAGGGCTTTGCGCGGCTGGTCCTGCTGGCGGGGCATGGCGCCAACGTCGTCAACAATCCCCACGCCAGCGCGCTTCACTGCGGCGCGTGCGGCGGCTACTCGGGCGAGGTGAATGCGCGCCTCTTGGCGTCGCTGCTGAACGATCGGGAGGTACGGTCGGGGCTTGTGCCGCGCGGTATCGAGATCCCGGCGGACACGCTGTTCGTCGCGGCGCTGCACGACACGACGACGGATGAGCTCACGCTCTATGCCCAGGATCATCCCGCCGAATCCCATCGCGTGGATATCAGTCGAGCCAAGACCTGGCTCGCCGCGGCGGGCAAGCTCGCCCGGGATGAACGCGCTCTTCGCCTACCGCGGGCCGGAGGCGAAAGCGCCGTCCCAAGACGCAGCCGCGACTGGGCCGAGACGCGGCCTGAATGGGCGCTGGCCGGATGCAAGGCCTTCATCGCCGCGCCTCGGACGCGAACGGCCGGCAAGAGCCTGGAGGGCAGAGCCTTCCTGCACGACTACGACTGGAAGCAGGACAAAAGCTTCGGTGTTCTGGAGTTGATCATGACGGCGCCGGTGGTCGTCGCGAGCTGGATCAGCCTTCAATACTACGGATCGACCGTCGCGCCGGAGGTGTTCGGCAGCGGCAACAAGCTCCTGCACAACGTCACGGGCGGCATCGGCGTGGTCGAAGGCAATGGCGGCCTGCTCAGGGCCGGCCTTCCCTGGCAATCCGTCCATGATGGCGAAGCCTACGCCCACGAACCATTGCGCTTATCGGTCTGCATCGAGGCGCCCCGGCAGGCGATGGCGGATGTCCTGCGCCGTCACGACAATGTGCGCGCGCTCTTCGACAACGGATGGCTGCATCTCTTCGCCCTCGACGGGGAAGGGCGCATGGCCTGGCGCTATACCGGCGATCTTCAATGGGTCGCGATCGACAATGGCGGGACCGTCGCCGAGGCGCCACGGCTCAAGGCCGCGGGTTGAGGTCTGCCTCGCGGGACCATGCCGATCCTTTCCTTATCCAGGGCACGGTTGTCGATATGGCGCATGCACCGCGTTTGGGCCGCGCCCCAGCCAAAGAAAAACCCCGCCTCGTGGGCGGGGTTCATCGTGCGTTGCTGTTTGTATCGGCTCAGTTCAATCGCCGCGGCAGATCGGCGATCGCCTGATCGACCAGCTCGGTGCCCTGGCCCGCCCGCATGCGATCCTCGAGCAAGGTGCGGGTGGCGGAGATCGCGGCGTCGACGGCGGTGGCACGGACCTCGGCCATGGCTTTGGCCTCGGCCTGGGCGATGCGGTCCAGCGCCTGGCGCTCACGCAGCTTGATGGTGTTGGCGAGCTCGATCTCGGCGCGCGCCTTGAGCGAAGCGGCCTCGGCCCTGGCGAGATCGATGATGCCCTTGGCCTCGCTCTCGGCGGCGTCGCGCTTCATCTTGTACTCGGCGAGCGTCGCCTCGGCCTCGGCGCGCAGCTTCAAGGCGTCGTCGAGCTGCTTGGTGATCGCCACGGCGCGCTGGTCCAGCATGCCGGTGATGCCCTTCCACGCCGCCTTGCCGGCGATCGCGAAGAAGATCACGAAGGAGACCGCGACCCAGAAGGTCGGGTCGGAGAAGATCGAGCCGCCCGTGCCACCCGGGCCGGCGGCCCATGCCGAGCCGATCATCGCCTGCCTCCCTGCAGCGCCGCGCCGACCAAAGCGTCGACCCGCGCCGCCTCGGGCTGGCCGCCGACCAGCTTGGCGTAGGCGGCCTGCGCCACCTCGACCGCCATCGAGCGGACATTGCCCATCGCCGCCTGGCGCGCCTCGGCGATGCGCGTTTCGGCGGCGGCGATCTCGCCGCCGATGCGCTGGCCGACCTCGGTCAGCCTGGCGTTGGTCGCCGCCGAGGCGGCGTCAGCCGCCGCGCGGTTGGCGGCCTGTGCCTCGGCGCGGGCGTCGGCGATCGACTTCTCGTAATGCGCCAGCGCCGCCTTGGCCTCGTCGCGCGCTTTCGCGGCGGCGTCCAGGTCGCCCTGGATCTTGGCGGCGCGCGCCTCGATCGTGCCGCCGAGCGTCGGCACGATGACCTTGGACATCACCAAATAGAGGATCGCGAAGCAGACGATCAGCCAGAAGATCTGGCTGGGCATCGTCATCGGATCGAACTGCGGCATGCCCTTCTTGGCGACCGGGTCGGCGGCCGAGGCGACGGCGGAGGTGAACACCACCACCGACGCGGCCGCGACGGCGGGCGCGAAGCGGGCGAACAGCGAATGCGGCTTGACCATCTCAGTCACTCCGGACGGCGCCCCCGAGGGCGCCGCACCAGTCGGTGATGAAAGCGGGGCGCGAGCGCCCCGCGACCGGTCTCAGCCGAACAGCGCGATCAGCGCGACGATCAGCGCGAACAGCGCGATCGCCTCGGTGACGGCGAAGCCGATCCAGATGTTCGCGCCGATCTCGGCCTTCGAGGCCGGGTTGCGCGACAGGGCGGTGATGTAGCTGCCCCAGATGTTGCCCACGCCGATGCCGGCGCCGATCATGCCGATGGCAGCGAGGCCGGCACCGATGAACTTGGCGGCTTCAGGCGTCATGGTTATCTCCCGTTGAAAGCGAAGTGGCTGAAGGAAGGGTGAGGTGTACGGGCGCGACCGGCTCAGTGCAGGTGCAGCGCGTCGTTCAGGTAGATGCAGCAGAGGATGGTGAAGATGTAGGCCTGCAGGAAGGCCACGAGGAATTCCAGCGCCGTGATGCCGACCAGAACCAGGAGCGGCACCCAGCCGCCGATGAAGCCCAGGGCCACGACGAAGCCGGCCAGCACCTTCAGCAGCACGTGGCCCACGGTCATGTTGGCGAACAGACGCACCGACAGGCTGACCGGCCGCGACAGGTAGGAGATCACCTCGATCGGGATCAGGATCGGCGCGGTGGCGAGCGGCGCGCCATGCGGGAAGAACAGCGAGAAGAAGTGCAGGCCGTGCTTGAAGATGCCGATCAGCGTGATGACGATGAAGATGGCGAAGGCCATCGCGAAGGTCACGGCGATGTGGCTGGTGAAGGTGAAGCTGTAGGGGATCATCCCCAGCATGTTGCCGAACAGGATGAAGATGAAGAGCGAGAACAGGAACGGGAAGTACTTCTTGCCGGCGTCGCCCACGTTGTCGCGGATCATGCCGGCGACCATGTCGTAGAGCAGCTCGGCCATGCCCTGCAGGCGGCCGGGCACCAGTTGCTTCTGCGAACCGGCGGCGATCAGGAAGATCGAGGCCGCGCCGACGGCGGCGAGCATGAAGGCGGCGGAATTGGTGAAGGCGATCGGCATCTTGCCGATCATGAACAACGGCTTGCTGAGATCGACGATCTCGAACTGCTCGAGCGGACTTGCCACGATCCCACCCCTGACGCGGGCGATCCCTTTAGGGGGACCGCGACTGATCCTTGGCCTCGGATGCGACGGCCGCCTTGCGGCGCGCTTCCTCGGCCTGTGCCACGCGGTAGACGTTGAGGAAGCCGGCGCACGACCCGAGCAGGAAGCCCACGATCAGCAACCAAGGCTTGGTTCCCAACCAGCGATCAAGCGCCAAGCCGACAACCGTTCCGACGACAACACCCGCGACCAATTCGATGCCGATGCGCAGTCCGACGCCGATCTTCTCGGTGCCGCCCCGTGGACCGCCGCCGGGCTTTCCGACCCTGCTCTCCTGAACCTGCTGCGCGGCTTTGACCCGTGCATCGAGCTCGTCGAGCGAAGGTGGCTTCTCGCCTGCGGCCATCCGGGCCTCCTCGCATCGTCGATTCCGCGCCAAATCACGCGGAAAACCGCGCCCCCCGGACGAAATCGCGCCGCAACCTAGGGGGTGGGGTATGGGGTGTCAAGCGGCAAGGCGTCACACAGTTTCGCCGGAAAACGCAATGTTTTCAGGCGCTTTTCAACAGCTTGGCTGACAGGTCGAAGCCGCTGCCTGGCCCGTCTCCCGTGGTCGGCGGCTCGCGCAGACATATGTGGCCGACTTGACGTCGTCTTCCCTTCCTCCGGAGCGGAGAAGGTGGCGCGGAGCGACGGAAGGCGGATGTCGAAGACGAACGGCGGAGTCAGTCTTCAACATCCCCCTTCCGCCCTTCGGGCACCGTTCCCCTCCGGAGGAAGAAGACTTCGCGGACAAGAAAAAGCCCCGGGTTGTGTCCGGGGCTTGCAGGAACGCGAGAGAGGAATAGTCCTTCTTGGCCCTCAGGCGGCAACGGCCTCGTTGATGATCCGGTCGGCCTGCTCAAGGTCGACCGAGACGAGGGTAGAGACGCCGCGCTCGACCATGGTGACACCGTAGAGCCGGTGCATCTTGGCCATGGTGACGCGGTGATGGGTGATGATCAGGAAGCGCGTGTCGCTGTGACCGGCGATCTCGTGCACCAGGTCGCAGAAGCGCTCGACATTGGCGTCGTCGAGCGGCGCGTCGACCTCGTCGAGCACGCAGATCGGCGCCGGGTTGGTGAGGAAGACGGCGAACAGCAATGCCAGCGCCGTCAGCGCCTGCTCGCCGCCCGACAGCAGCGACATCACCTGCAGCTTCTTGCCCGGCGGCGAGGCGGCGATCTCAAGCCCGGCCTCGAGCGGGTCCTCCGACTCGGTCAGGCGCAGCTCGGCGCGGCCGCCGCCGAAGAGCTTGGTGAACAACTCCTGGAAGTGCTGATTGACCTTCTCGAAGGCGGCGAGGAAGCGCTCGCGGCCCTCGCGGTTGAGGCTGCCGATGCCGCCGCGCAGGCGGTTGATCGCGGCGGTGAGGTCGTCGCGCTCTGAGGTCATGGCGACGATCTGGCGATCGAGCTCGGTGGCCTCTTCCTCGGCGCGCAAATTCACCGCGCCCATGGTCTCGCGCTCGTGCACGAGCCGCTCCAGCCGCTTCTCGGCCTGCTCGATCTCCGGCAGTTCCTCCAGCGAGGCCGCCTCGGCGGCCTGCAGGATGGCCTCGGGCGAGACCTTCAGCCGCTCCTCGATACGCGCGACGGTGGCCTCGCGACCATGCGCGGCCTGCTCGACCAGACCCTCGCGGCGCACACGGCTCTCGCGCGCTTCGGCGAGATCGTGCTCGACTTGCTTGAGCGCCTTGTCGGCGGCGATCTGCCGGCTCTCGCCATCGGCCAAGCGTGACGCGGCCGCGCGGCGCTTCTCCTCGGCCTCGTCGATCTGGCCAGACAGAGCGGCGCGCTGCTGGGCGATGGCCGCCGGCTTGGCGTCGAGCTCCTCGAGCTGCGCCACCACGACCTGGCGGCGCTCCCCGAGCTCGGCGAGCTGACGCTCGGCGGTCTCCAGGCGTACGCGCCAACCCTGGCTGTCGCTGTCGATCTGCCTGAGGCGGGCGCGGCGCAATTCGGCGTCGCGCGCCATGGCGTCGCGAGCGGTCTGGCGCGTCACCAGCTCGGCGCGCAGATCGGCCAGGCCGACGCGCAGGGACGTCGCGGCCTCGCGGTCGATCGTCGGATCGGCGATCGCGGAGCGGCGCGCCTCGCGGAAAGTGCGCTGGCGTTCGATGTCGGTGTGCTCGGCCACGATCTGGCGCAGCGCGTCCTCGAGCGCGGCTTGGCGCGAGGTCAGCGCCGCGGTCTGCCGCGCGACATCGGCGTGATGCGCGCGGGCCCGCGCCAGCACGCTCTCGTGCTCGGCCATGGCCAGGCGCGCGGTGCGGTCGGCCTCGCGCGCCGCCTCGTGCGCGGCGCGCTCGGCGGCGGCGGCTTCGGCGACCACCTCGCGCTCACGCGCGCTGGCGCTGGCGACGCTCTCACGCTCGGCGGCGCGCGCGGCCTCGATCGCGTGGCGCTCCTCGTGGCGTGTCGCCTCGACGCGCTCGGCGCCGACGGCGCGGATGCGCGCGATGACGCGCTGCTCGGCGGTGCGCGCGGCCTCGACCGCGGCGCGGGCCACGGCGTGTCGCCGCTCGATCTCCTGGAGTTCCGCCTGCGCGGTATCGAGCGCGGCGCGCACCTCGATCAGGCGATTGCGCTGGCTCAGACGCGTCGCCGCCACGGTCGGCGCGCCGGCCTTCACCGTCAGGCCGTCCCAGCGCCACACCGCGCCGTCGCGGGTCACCAGGCGCTGGCCGGGCTTCAACGCGGCCTGCAGGCGCTGGCCGGTTTCCTCGTCGGCGACGATGCCGATGAAGGACAGGCCGCGGTCGAGCTCGGCCGGCGCGCGCACGCGCGACGACAATGGCTCCACCCCCTCGGGCAAAGCAGGGATCGCGCCGAGCGCCGGCAGGGTCTGCCAGTAGATCGGCGCGCCGCGGTCATAGGACGCTTCGAGGTCGTCGCCGAGCGCGGCGCCCAGCGCCTTCTCATAGCCCGGCTCGACGGTCAGCGCGTCGATCAGCGGCGGCCACAGGCTGTCGGCGGCCGATCGCAGCGCGGCGGCGATGCCGCTTTCCTCGGCCTTCAGGCGCGTGACGCGGCCGTTGGCCTTCTGCAGGGCGTCGGCGATCTTCGCCGCGATGTTCTCGGCGGCCAGACGCTCAGCGGCGCGCGCCTGCTCGGCCTCCTGCCGCTCGGCATCCGCCCGGGTCATCGTGGTCCGCACGCGTTCGGCCCATTCCGCCTGCGTCGTGCGTACGGTCTCGGCGGCGGCGGCTTGCGCCTGGCGCGTCGCGGCGGCGGCGTCGGCCTGCGCGGTGCGCGCGGCCTCGACGGCGCTGCGCTCCGCGACACGGGCCTGCTCGAGCGCCGCCGTGCTCGTCGCGCGGGTCTCCTCCAGCGCCGCCAGCGCGGCATCGACCTCGGCCTGCACGGCGCTGAGCGCCGGCAGGGTCGAGAGCTCGCGCGCGACCTCAGCGTGCTGGGCCTGCGCCTCGTCGCGCCGACGCGTGAGCTGGGCGAGGCGGTCGTTGAAGCCGGCGATTTCGCCGCGCAGGCTTTGCAGCACGGCCTCGTCCTCGGCGATCTGCCGGGTCAGGCGATCGAGCTCGGCATCGGCCTGCACCGTCGCCTGGTGCGCGGCGTCGCGCGCCGCGTCGGCCTCGGCCTGGCGCTGCTCCTCGCCGACCTGCTCGGCCGCGAGGCGCTCGCGCTCGCCGTCCAATTCCTGGAGCGCCGCATCGGCGTCGCCACGGCGCTCGCCTTCGCGCGCGGCGTCCGATTCGATCTGCGTCAGCCGCGTGCGGCCTTCCTCACGTGCCAGCTCGATGCGCTCGGCCTCGTCGGCCAGCGCCTCGGCGGCGACGCGCAGGCGTTGCAGGGCGGCGGCGGCGGAGGCTTCCTCCAGGCGCAGTGGCGGCAGCGCGGTGGACGCATCGGCCTGCGCCGTGGCGGCGAGGCCGGCCAGCCGCGTTAGATCGGTGACGGTGACCGCGGCCTCGTGCAGGCGCTCCTGCGCCTCGCTCAATTCCTTCTCGGCCGCCGCGAGCCGCAACGCCAGCACGACGGCGTCGGCCCGGCGTATATGGTCGCTGAGATTGCGGTAGCGGCTGGCCTGGCGTGCCTGGCGCTTGAGCTGCTTGTGCTGCTCGTCGAGCGCCACCAGCACGTCCTGCACGCGCAGCAGGTTGGCTTCCGCCGCCTTCAGCCGCAGCTCCGCTTCGTGCCGGCGGGCGAAGAGTCCGGTGATGCCGGCGGCCTCGTCGATCACCGTGCGGCGGTCGGCCGGCTTGGCGTTGATCAGCGCGCCGATGCGGCCCTGGCTCACCATCGCCGTCGAGCGCGAGCCCGAGGCGGCGTCGGCGAACATGGTCTGCACGTCGCGCGCGCGGGTCTCGCGGCTGTTGACCTTGTAGAGCGAACCATGGCCGCGCTCGATGCGGCGGATCACTTCGAGGTCGTCGGCGTCGTTGAACGCCGATGGTGCCACGCGGTTCTTGTTGTCCAGGCGCAGCGCGACCTCGGCGATATTGCGCGCCGGCCGCTGGCCGGTGCCGCCGAAGATCACGTCCTCCATCTCCGAGCCGCGCATCTGCTTGGCCGAGGTCTCGCCCATGACCCACTTCAGGGCCTCGACGAGGTTCGACTTGCCGCAGCCATTGGGTCCGACGATGCCGGTCAGGCCGGGCTCGATGGCGAGCTCGGTCGGATCGACGAACGACTTGAACCCGGAGAGGCGGAGGGACTTGAACTGCACGTCGGGATACTCGCTGTAGGTGTTACTTGACGAGCTTGGACAGGTGCTCGTCGAAAGCCTGCACGGTGCGTGGGCCGGTGAAGCGCTGACCGTTGATGAACAAGGTAGGCGTCGAATCGACGCCCAGCGCCACGCCACCCTGTTGCTCGGCAAGGATCGCTTCGAGACCCTTCTGGTCGTCGAGGCAGGCCTTGGCCTGCGCCTCGCCCAGCCCGGCCAGGCGCAGCAGCTTCAGGAGGTCGGCCAGCGGCTCCTTGCCGGCGGCCCATTGCGCCTGGGTCTGGAAGACGGTGGCGATGACGCCGAAGTAGCGGTCACGATCGACGCATTCCGCGAGCTGGGCCGCCTGGGCGGCGACGCGGTCGAGCGGGAAGTCGCGGTAGACGAACTTCACCTTGCCGGTGTCGATGTACTTGGTCTTGATCGTCGGCAGGATCTCGTTGTGGAAGGTGGCGCAGTGGCTGCAGGTCATCGAGGCGTATTCGATGATGGTCACGGCCGCGTCGGCCTGGCCCATCACATGGTCCTTCTCGCCGATCTGCAGCCCGGCCGGGATGGCGCCCGGGGCCGCTGGCGGGGTCTGTGCCTGGGCGGGGGCGACAGGCGACGTCCCACCCGGCCGCGAGGTCAGGTAGGCACCACCGAGAATCGCCACCACGGCGATCACGCCTGCGCCGAGTATCCAGATATTACGCATCGGAACCCCTCATACCCCAACATCTTGGGGTGCTGGCCTGTGGAGAGTCAACGAAGGCCGGTCCTGGTCTTTTCCACACCGGCCGTGAAATCGGGACTGCCGCTCGCCTAACAAGGCGCCCGGACGGCGTCAAACCGCGAAGGCGTGATCGCCGACCCGCCCGTCGTGTCAGCCCTTGTCGCGGGCGAGGATGGCGCGGCCAAGGCGTTCCAGCGCCGCCTTCAGCCGGTCGTCGGCGATGCCTTCGGTGGCGGTCTTCAGCGCCGCCTGTCGGTGCGCCGGCAGGGTCGGCCGGGCGGGCCGTCGCGCCGGGGCTGATACCGGCAAGGGGCCCTGCACGAGGGACAGCCGGGTGATCGCCGAGCGGCCGAAATAGGCGTTGATGCGCGCCAGGATCCGGGGCGCATCGTGCTGGAACACCAGCGCGGCCGAGGGGGCGACCAGCAGCCGCAAGGTGGTGCCGGTGAGCTTGTCGGGCAGCGAGAGGCGGGCGAGCTCGTCGCCGACGATCAGCGGCCACTCCGCCAGCAGCGAGGCCAGCGCCGTGCCGCGTGTCTTGGCCAGTGGTCGGATCAGCCCGGGCACGGTCGCGCCCAGGCGCTTGAACCGGCCGCGCCGGTCCAAGGTGATCTCGGCCTGGGGATCGTCCTCGCTCATGCGGTGTCCCATTGTATTACCTTCCCTCGCCGGGGGAAGCGAAGGAGCGGTCGTGGCGCGCAGACGCAAGGCGGTGGACGAGGCGATGGCGGAGCCGCCGCACGGCCCCGACCCGCGCCTGCACGCCGAGCGCCTGCTGGCCTGGTACGACCGTCATCGCCGCGTGCTGCCGTGGCGCGCGCCGGCGGGACGGACCGCCGATCCGTATCGCGTGTGGCTGAGCGAGATCATGCTGCAGCAGACCACGGTGCAGACCGTGGGCCGCTACTTCATCGCCTTCACAGAGCGCTGGCCCACGGTGCGCGATCTCGCGGCGGCGCCGCTCGACGACGTGCTGCATCAGTGGCAGGGGCTGGGCTACTACGCCCGCGCGCGCAACCTGCACGCCTGCGCCCGCGCCGTGGTCGAGCGCCATGGCGGCGTCTTCCCCGACGACGAGGAGACGCTGCGTACGCTGCCGGGCATCGGCGCCTATACCTCGGCCGCCATCGCCGCCATCGCCTTCGATCGCCCCGCCAGCGCCGTCGACGGCAACGTCGATCGTGTGATCACGCGCCTGCACGCGCTCGATCGGCCGATCCCCGACATGAAGCCGCGGATCCGCGCGCTGGCCGCGCGTCTCGTTCCGCCGCGGCGCGCCGGCGACTACGCGCAGGCGATGATGGATCTCGGCGCCACGGTCTGTATCTCGGGCGATCCGCGCTGCGTGGTCTGTCCGCTGATGGCGCTGTGCGAAGCGCGCCGATTGGGCATCGCCGCCGAGCTGCCGCGCAAGCGCGTGAAGGCGGCGCGGCCGGTGCGTCGTGGCATCGCCTTCTTCCTGCTGCGCAAGGACGGCGCCATCCTGCTGCGCCGGCGTCCGCCGCGCGGTCTGCTCGGCGGCATGATGGAGGTACCGTCGAGCGAGTGGCGCGAGGGGCGGCTCGATCGCGAGGCGGCGCTTCAGCAGGCGCCGCTCGAGACGCGCTGGCGCGCGCTGCCCGGCATCGTGCGCCACGTCTTCACGCATTTCGAGCTCGAGCTGTCGCTGGTCACCGCGCGCCTGCCGACCGAGCGCGCGGCCGCCGCGCTGGAGGGCGCGCAATGGTGCGCCGTCGATCGTCTCGGTGAGATGGCGCTGCCGACGGTGATGAAGAAGGCGCTGCGCCACGCGATCATGGCGACGTCAGCGAAACGCGTTAGCTGATCGCCTGCCATCCCGAGCGAAGCGAGGGATGACAGCAATCCAGGGAGGCAAACGATGGCGGCACGACGCGCGCGGCACACCACGGCACACCCGGATTGGCGCCGTCACTTCAGGCGGTCGCTGGCGCTGGGCTTCGGCGCGCTGGCCGTCATGCTGGGCATCGGCATCCTGGGTTACCGCTTCATCGTCGGCCAGGAATGGAGCCTCGCGCTGCTCAACGCCTCGATGATCCTGAGCGGCATGGGACCGATCGGTGATATCGCGGGTGTCGGCGCACGCGTCTTCGCCTCGGCTTACGCGCTGTTCAGCGGGCTGGTCTTCGTCGGCGTCTGCGGCGTGCTGCTGGCGCCCTGGGCGCATCTCTTCCTGCACCGCTTCCACGCCGACCTGGACGAGGCGGCGTAAGTCCTCAGCGCGCGCCGTCGTCTTTCGCCTGCTTCTCGTCGTAAGCGCGGATCATGCCGGGGATCAGGAAAGCATCGGCGATCCACCAGATCGAGAGCACGATCAGGCCGATCAGGCCGACGACGATCTTCAGCGCCACGATCGAGCCGATCAGCAGCGCGAGCTGGCCGAAGCCGCTGCCGACGCGGCCGACATACATGCGATGCGCGCCGAAGCCGCCGAGGAACGCCCATAGCAGATAGGCGAGGCCGACCGACTTGGCGCTGCCCTCGCCGGGGAGCTGATTGTTGTAGGTCATCTGGTCCGCGGCCGAGGCCGTGATCGTCGATGGCGTTTAGAACACCTTGTCCCTGATCCAGCGGGCCGAGCTCGACACGTCCTTGCCGGCGCCCTCGACCGTGCCGCAGGCGGCGACCGGCGTGGCGATCAGGATGGCGAGGATCAGTCGTTTCAGGACGCGCATGGTTTTCTCCATGGCCATTGAGAGGGGGACTCCACTCACTGCAAACGCGCGCGCATCTGCTGGCGCAAATGGTCGATGGGCAAACGCCGGCCGCCGCCGCAGTCGTGGTGCCAGAAGGTCCAGCCGTTGCAGGAGGGCGCGCCCTGCACCGCGGCACCGACCTGGTGGATCGAGCCGCGCACGTCGCCGAATGAACCGCTGGTGCTGAGCGTGCCGTCGGCCTTCACGCGCGCGTGGATGCGGCCCGAGGGATCGGCGAGCATCGTGCCCGGGATCAACAGGCCGGTCTCGACCAGCGCGCCGAAGGGAATGCGCGGCTCGTTGCGCTTGGCGGGCTTGGCCGCCACGTCGTCGGGCGACAGCGGCTCGACCGCCGCGATGCGCTTGCGCGCCACCTCGGCATAGGTCTCGTCGCGCTCCAGGCCGATGAAGCGGCGGTTCAGCCTTTTGGCCACCGCGCCCGTCGTGCCGCTGCCGAAGAAGGGATCGAGCACGATGTCGCCGGGATTGGTCGCGGCCATCATGCAGCGGAAGAGCAGTGCCTCGGGCTTCTGCGTCGGATGCGCCTTGCGCCCGTCGCGATCCTTGATGCGCTCATGGCCGGTGCACAGCGGCAAGGTCCAATCGCTGCGCATCTGGATGCCCTCGTTGAGCTCCTTCATCGCCTCGTAGTTGAACGTGTAGTTCTTGCGCCGCTTGTCGCGCGCCGCCCAGATCAAGGTTTCGTGCGCGTTGGTGAAGCGCTTGCCGCGGAAGTTTGGCATCGGGTTGGTCTTGCGCCATACGATGTCGTTGAGCAGCCAGAAGCCGATGTCCTGCAGCGACGTGCCGATGCGGAAGATGTTGTGGTAGCTGCCGATCACCCACAGCGTGCCCTCGGGCTTCAGCACCCGGCGCGCTTCGCGCAGCCACTCGGTGGTGAAGGCGTCGTAGGTCGCGAAATCGGCGAAACGGTCCCAGTCGTCGTCGACGGCGTCGACCTTGGAATTGTCGGGACGGTGCAGGTCGCCCCCCAGCTGAAGATTGTAGGGGGGGTCGGCGAACACCATGTCCACCGACCCCTCCGGCAGGTCCTTCATCAAGGTGACGCAGTCGCCGACTAAAATACGGTCGGTGACGGTACGCTCGCGTCGCATGAAGAATGTCCCGTAGCAATATGATTCGGCTGAGGAAAAGCCTGTTGAATACGGGAGGATCATGCCTCTTCGCAGGATTCGCGTCAATAGGAAGAATCATAAGAATCAAATATTTATCCCGGACTCTTAAAGTAAACCACATCTGGGGATAAGTTTGATTCCCGACCCACTACCCATGGGAGTGCGGCTGCTCCCCGGCGTTAACGGCGTACCCTTCTCACGGGACTCGAGGGGGGTGAGATGCCTGGGCCCAAGCAGGATCCAAAGAATCCTCACATGGACAAAGGGGTAATAATTGAGTAATCATTCATATTCAGTGGAGCAGCGTTAGGGCGACGGCGGGTGACTACCCGGGGGCGAGATGATCAGATCGCCTTAACGACGAGATCGGGCGGATAGGGGCTTCGATCCAGAAGGAGGGGGAAAAATGGCGATCTATATGAAATGGGGTCCGATCGAAGGCGACGCCACGGCGCAGTCGCACGAGAAGTGGATCACCTGCGACTCGATCCAGTGGGGCGGCGGCCGCGCGATCGGCACGTCGACCGGTTCGGCCAAGAACCGCGAAGCCTCGATGGTCAATATCATGGAGATCACGGTCGGCAAGTCGCAGGACGGCGCGTCCCCGGAACTGCTGAAGCGGGCCTATGTCGGCACGGAGGGTGAGGATGTCACCGTCCACCTGACGACGACCAGCGACCAGGGCGTCAACACCATCATGGAGCTGTTGCTGACGAACACGCTGGTCAGCAGCTTCACCATGTCTTCGGCCGGTGACCGTCCGATGGAAATAGTCTCGATGAATTTCACCAAGATCGAGTCGACCTTCCACAACCAGTCGGTCGAGGCCACCGAAGCCAGCACGCCGTTCGCGGTCACTTACGACCTCGCCACGGCCGTCGCCACCTGAGGCGGGCCCGAGGCCGCACACCGCTTGGACCACGCTCTAGAGTAGCCGGTTGAAGGGCGAGAAGGTCAGGCGGTGGTGCGGCGTGGCGCCCAGCCGCTCGATGACCGCGAGATGGATCGCGGTGCCGTAACCGGCGTTCTGAAGCCAGCGATAGTCGGGATAGCGCCTGTCGAGCCGCTCCATGATGCGATCGCGCGTGACCTTGGCGATGATCGAGGCGGCGGCGATCGCGTAGACCTTCGAATCGCCCTTCACCACCGCGAGTCCCGGGCACGGCAGGTGCTGCGGCAGGCGATCGCCGTCGACCAGGGCGAAGCACGGCGTCGCGTTCATCGCCCGCACGGCGCGCGCCATGGCCTGCAAGTTGGCCTGCAGCACGTTGATGCGATCGATCACGCGCGCCGAGGCGGCGCCGACGCCGATGGTGATGGCGTCGCTGTCGCACAGCGCCGCGTAGGCGCGCGCGCGTTGCGCCGCCGTTAGCCGCTTGGAATCGTCGAGCAGCGCCAGCAGGCGGCGTTTGACGCGCGCGCGGTCGATGATCACGGCGGCGGCGACGACTGGACCGGCCAGCGGGCCGCGACCGGCCTCGTCGATGCCGACCACCGGGCCATCGTGCTGCGCTTCGAGTTGGAAATCCGGCATCTGCTCGTTCAGCCTGCACCTGTCATCCCGAGCGCAGCGAGGGATCTAGGCGAGATTACTGGATCCCTCGCTGCGCTCGGGATGACAGGGGTACTGTTCGTCCTGAACAGGTTCTAGAATCGCAAACCATGGACCAAAAGCAAATCGCCGCGGTGGTCGATGTCCTGTGGAAGGATGCCGACGCGATCGCGCAGCTCGACGCGTTGCGTTCGCTGGCGTTGCCCGATTCGTGGATCGGCGCGGGCTTCGTGCGCAACCGCGTCTGGGACACGCTAATCGGTCGCGTCACGCGCACCGAGCAGGACGACGTCGATGTCGTCTACTACGACGACAGCGATCCCGATGGCGATCGTGAGAACGAGATCGAGGCGCGACTCGTGGCGTTGATTCCCGGTGTGATCTGGCAGGCGCGCAACCAGCGGCGCATGCATCTCTGGCGCGGCAAGGGCGATCAGCCCTATCGCGACACCGAGAATTCGCTGCGCTATTGGCTCGAGACGCCGACCGCCGTCGCCGCCCGCCTGACGAGCGATCGGCGCATCGAGCTGCTGGCGCCCTATGGCCTCGACGATCTATTGAACCTCACCTGCAGGCCGACGCCCGCCGGCCTGCGTCGCGCCGACGACTATCGCCGGCGGCTGGCGAGCAAGGGCTGGCGCCAGCGCTGGCCGGAAGCGCGTTTCCTGGAGCCCTGATCCTTGTCCTCCCTGCGTACCGCGCGGCCGCCGATCTGGCTGCTGATGATGGCGACCATCGCCTCGCAGCTGGCGCTGACCATCTATCTGCCGGCGCTGCCCGGCATCGCCCAGCATTTCAACGTGCCCTACGGCACGGCGCAGCTGACGCTCTCGGTCTATCTCTTCGCCTTCGCCTTCGCGCAGTTGGCCGTGGGACCGCTCTCCGATCGCATCGGCCGCCGGCCGGTGCTGCTGGGCAGCCTGGTGATCTTTGTCGGCGCCTCGATCGCCTGCGCGCTCGCCGTCTCGATCGAGATGCTGATCGGTGCGCGCCTCGTGCAGGCCTGCGGCGCCTGCGGCGGCGTCGTGCTGGGCCGCGCCATCGTGCGCGACAGCCGCACGATGCAGGAGGCGCCCAAGGCGATGGGCTACATGGCCTCGGGCATGGCACTGGCCCCGGCGCTGGCGCCGCTGCTGGGCGGCCAGATGCTGGTGCTGTTCGACTGGCGCGCCAGCTTCTGGCTCACCGCCGTCGTCGGCGCCGTGGTGATGGTGCTGGCCTGGTTGATCCTCGGCGAGACCGCACCGTTGCGGAAGACCGCGTCGAGCTGGCTGCGCGGCCTGCTCGAGGGCTTCGCCATCGTCATCCGCTCACGCCGCTTCGTCGGCCTGATGATCGCGGCGACCTCGGCCTCGTCGGCCTTCAACATCTTCTTCTCCGGCGGCCCGATCCTCTTGATCAACGTCATGGGCGTGTCGGCGGCGCTGTTCGGCTGGTTCACCTTGGCCTGGGCCGGCAACTTCGTGATCGGCAGTCTGCTGCAGAGCCGCCTGCACCCCTACATCAAGAGCATCAACCTGATCGCCGTGGGCCAGCTCGTGCTGGTCGTCGGCGCGCTCGGCATGGTGATCACCGCGCTCATGGGCTACGTGGCGCCGCTGGCGTTGATCATCCCGCTGATCATCATGGGCCTGGGCAACGGGCTCAACATGCCCAACGCCATGGCCAACGCGCTGGCCGCCGTGCCGGCCCATCACGTCGGCGCTGCCTCGGCGCTGATGGGCTTCGTGCAGATGCTCTGCGCCGCCGCGCTCACCGTGCTGATGGGCTACCTGCCGCACGAGTCGCAGTTCAACATCGGCCTGGGCATCGCGCTGGTCGGCCTCGCGGGCTTCGCCGGCTGGGCGATGCTGGTGCGGCGTTGAAATCGAGGCGGTGCATACCCATATACTACCGATGATCATGATTCGCGCCTTCATCAGGATTCATCCGATCGCGGGCCAATAGCCCCGGGACTCGGCTCGCAGCGCCCGAGGAACCGGGGCTGCGCTCAGGCGCTTTCACTTAACGTTTGGACACTCACTATCAGGCACGCGGTGCGCATTCGCGCATGCGTCGTGCGGCTAACACCATGAACCACTACAATCACAAACCACGAATTGTCGTCAGCGACACCGACCACGCGCGTCTCAGCGATCTCGCGACGGGCGCGCTCGCGCGCTTCCCGGAGATCGCCGAGGAACTGCAATCCGAGATGATCAGGGCCGAGGTGGTCGCCGCCTCGGCGCTGCCCTCGGACGTCGTCCGCATGGGCTCGACCGTCGAGTTCCGCTCGAATGGCGGCCAGCATCGACGCGTAGCGCTGGTCTTCCCGATCGACGCCGATATCTCGGCCAACAAGGTGTCGGTGCTCACGCCCGTCGGTACGGCGCTGATCGGCCTGGCCGCCGGCCAGTCGATCCGCTTCACCACGCAGGACGGGCGCGAGCAGACGCTGACGGTGCTCGGCGTCGGCTAGGTGCGGCAAGGCAAGACGCAGTCGCCGTCTTGCCTCTGTCATCGAGTTCCTGTAGAAGGCGCGCCATCGACGAAACCCCGGCGAAAGGAGGCGTTGATGTCGACCATGATGTTCATCACGCCCGCTGTAGGGTTCGTTTACGGGCGCTTTCGTTAACTAAAGCAGCCCCGGGCACCGCCTCCGCGCAGGCAGCCCGTCCATAACCACCATCCAGTCCATCGCCAGGCGCTTTCGCGCGCGTCGAATCGACTCTCGACGTAGCCCGCGACGCCGCCAGCTTGAAGGGCCGGCCCCGTCTGAAGGGGTCCGGCGTCCACACATGAAAGTTCGCAAGGATCGCGACGGGCGCGACCCGTTTCTGCACACCCTCGGTTACGTCTTCCGGCAATGGCGGCGTCAGCCCGGCTTTGCTTCCTCGATCGCCATCGGCTCGCTGGTGATCGCCGGCATGGAGCTGCTGGTGCCGACCCTGGCCGGACGGCTGGTCGACATCATCGGCGGCGTCATCGCCGACCGCGACGCGGCGCTCGGCGACGCGCTGCTGATACTGGCCGTCATGGTCGGCGCCGGCGCGCTGGTCGTCGTGCTGCGCCAGGGCGTGTTCATCCTGATCATCGACTTCACCTTGCGCATGATGTCCGAGGTGGCGCGCGAGAGCTTCGCGCGCGTGCAACGTCTGTCGACCGAGTGGCACGCCAACGCCTTCGCCGGCTCGACGGTGCGCAAGATCAGCCGCGGCATATGGGCCTTCGACAACCTCAACGACACGGTCATGGTGGCGCTGTGGCCCTCGCTGGTCGTGCTGCTGGGCGCCTCGCTGTTGTTCGCGTTGCACTGGCCGTTGATGGGCCTGGCGGTGGCGCTGGGCAGCGCCGTCTATATCGGGCTCACCGTGTGGCTGGCGCTGCGCTATGTCACGCCGGCGGCGACGCTGTCGAACACCTGGGACAGCCGGCTGGGCGGCGCGTTGGCTGACGCGGTGTCGGCCAACGCCGTCGTGAAATCGTTTGGTGCGGAGGCGCGCGAGGATCAGCGCCTGACGCGCATCGTCGATCGCTGGCGCACGCGGGCGCGCGTGTGGTGGCTGCGCGCCAATTGGGCCGGCACCTTGCAGAACGTCGTGCTGGTGCTGCTGCGCCTGACGGTGATCGGCCTGGTGCTGCTGTTCTGGTGGCAGGGCGCGGCCAGCGTCGGCGAGGTGGTGTTCGTGATCACGGCCCATGGCGTGATCCACGGCTACCTGCGCGACATCGGCTACCACATCGAGGTCTTCCGTCGTTGCGTGAACGACCTCGACGAGCTGGTGGCGCTGCACGACCAGCCGATCGACGTCGTCGATCGACCGGGCGCGCGCGACATCCTGATCCCCAGGGGCGAGATCGTCTTCGACGACGTCGCCTTCGGCTATCGCGCGCAGGGGCGGCGGGTCTATGACGGCCTGTCAGTGCGCATCCCGGCCGGCCAGCGCGTCGGCCTGGTGGGAGTCTCCGGATCTGGCAAGACGACCTTCGTGAAGCTGGTGCAGCGCCTGCACGACATCGATGGCGGTCGCATCGCCATCGACGGCCAGGACATCGCCGAGGTGACGCAGGACAGCCTGCGCCGGCAGGTGGCGATCGTGCAGCAGGAGCCGGTGCTGTTCCACCGCTCGCTGGCCGAGAACATCGCCTATGGCCGGCCCGAGGCGTCGCGCGAGAAGATCCGCGCGGCGGCGCGCATGGCGCATGCCGACGGCTTCATCATGCGCCAGCCCAAGGGCTACGCGACCTTGGTGGGCGAGCGCGGCGTGAAACTGTCGGGTGGCGAGCGTCAGCGCGTGGCGCTGGCGCGCGCCTTCCTCGCCGACACGCCGATCCTGATTCTCGACGAGGCGACGTCGAGCCTGGACAGCGAGTCCGAGGCGCTGATCCAGGACGCGATGGAGCGGCTGATGCGGGGACGCACGACGCTCGTCATAGCGCACCGTCTCTCAACGGTGCGCACGCTCGATCGCATCCTGGTGTTCGACGAGGGCCGCATCGTCGAGGACGGCGGCCACGCCGCGCTGATGCAACGCAAGGACGGCATCTACCGCCGCCTGGTGCAGCGTCAGGCGGAAGGCGTCGCGGATGGTCTGTTCGCGGCGTGATAGAGAGGGATGAGAGCGATCGCTCTCACCCCGTCTTGATGGCGGTGTTCGCCTATGATCCGGACGATTCCGCCGCCAAAGGTCTGAAGACATGACCCGCAAGACACTGGACGCCGTGCTGCCGTGGACGGTTGTCGCCAGCTCGGTGACCTATGAGGATCGCTGGCTGCGCCTGCGCAGCGATCACTGCCGCACGTCGCGCGGCGTCGAGGTCAATCCGTTCCACGTCATCGAGTATCCCGACTGGGTCAACGTGGTCGCGCTGACTCGCGAGACCCATCAGCTTGTTCTGGTCAACGAATACCGGCACGGCCGGGGCGAGGTTGTCACCGGTCTGGTCGCCGGCACTGTCGAGCCCGGCGAGGGCGACGGCGACGATCCGTCGGAGAGCGCCGCGCGCCGCGAGCTGTGGGAGGAAACCGGCTACCGCGCTGGCGCGCTCAGCAAGCTGCTCGTCACCTATCCCAATCCGGCGAACCAGAACAATCTCTCGGTCTCCTGGCTGGCGCTCGATGTCGAGCCCGGCGACAGCCGCTCGCTCGATGATTCCGAGGACATCGAGGTCGTGCTCGCCGACCTGCCCGACGTGATGCTGCGCCTGCGCGGCGGCGCGCTCTGCATGCAGGGCCTGCACGTCGCCGCGCTGTGGACCGCCACCGCGCGCATCGTCGCCGGCAAAACTGGCGTGGACGCGTCGCTGCGCATAAGGCTTGCCGCGGCGCTGGGCATGACTTGATTCGCCTGCGTGACCGCGCGAGGCTCTTGTCGTGCATGCCGGGCGCGTCGACCTGCGTCAACGTCGCGTCAGGCGTGTTCCTCGGGCCTTTGTCCGGTGGCGCGGACGGTCTTCATGCGCTCGATGATGGCCGGCGCTTTGACAAGCTCGACGACAGCCGCGCGTTCGCGCGCCATGAGGTCGCGTTCGCTGAGATCAGGATCGCCTGACGTGTAGAGATCGGCGAGCGCGTGGCAGGCGAGGATCTCCGGCTCGCCCAGGCGTTGCCACGACGTCAGCTTGTCGGTGAACGCCACCATGTGCGCGCGGGCGGCGGGGCCGGCGAGCGCCAGGCGCGGCGGCGATGGCGGCGTGTAGGTTGGCGCCGTCTCGATCGCCAGCGCGCGTCCACGGGTCAGGGCCTGCTGGCGGCTGTCGACGATGATATCGGTCGGACGCAGCACGCCGCATTCCTGCGACCCGGCGGCGGTGCGCATGGGCCTGGCGTCGGCGATGTGCTCGAAGGCGCGCAGCGCCGCGGAGTCGGGATCGGTGCCGCGCGCTAGCCAGCGGGCGAGCATCTGGGTCGCGCCGCCCCAGCTTGGCACGACGCCGGCCCAGCGCTCGCGGAAGCCGGCGAACAGCCTGTGGGCGGCGACGATGGTGGTGGCGTGTAGCGCCACCTCCAGGCCGCCACTCGCCGTGCGGCCATGGATGGCGGCGATGGTCGGGAAGGGCGCGTACTTCATCGCCAGCAGCGTGTCCTGGCCGTGCCGCAGATAGGCGTCGACCGCCGGCCAGTCGCGCCGCTCGATGCCTTCGATGACGGGATCGAGGCTGGCGCCGAGGCAGAAGATGTCGGGATCGGCGCAGACCAGCAGCAGAGCCCGAAAGCTTTCGCGTACCCTGGCGAGGCTGCGCTCGAGCAGCGCGATCGTGTTCGGGGTGCAGAGGGCGTGGTGGTCGTGAAGCTCGAACGCCGCGACGCCGTCGCCGGTATCCCACAACGACGCCGACGCGTTGGACGCGATGGGCGAGGCGGTTGCCTTCAGGGCCGCGAGGTCGAAATCTGGCGGCGGCATCTACGGCAGCAGCGCGCGAATCTCGTCGAGCATGTCGGGCGCGCCGAAGGGCACGATCAGCAGCGCGTCGTCGAAGCCGAGATCGGCGATCCTGCGCAGGCGGTCTCGGGCTTCGGCCTTGCCGCAGACCACCTTCACCTTCGCGTACGCGATCAGCGGATGCGGCGGCGGGTCGGGGCGCAGGTCGGTGAAGATGTTGGCGAGGATGGCGCGCTTGCCGCCGGCCTTGCGGAACATGTCGAGCCCGACCGGCAGCTCGGCCGGCTCGCCGTGGATGCCCGAGGCGATCCAGCCCTGGCAGTGCCGCGCCGCGAGATCGATCCAGCGCGGGCTGTGCCAGGCGCCGATATAGACCGGCGGGCCGCCTTCGGTGCCGGGCCAGACGCTGAGCGCCGGGCCGAACACCGGCTCGCCGGCCCAGACCTTGCGCATGATCGCGAGGTACTCCGGCAGCAGCTTGAAGCGGCGCGCGTAGTCGACCTGCACGGCGTCGAAGTCGTGCTTGGTCGAGCCGCTGCCGACACCAAAGCGGAAACGGCCGCGAGAGAGGATGTTGAGTGTCTGGGCGCGATGGGCGAGCTCGACCGGGTGGCGCAGGGGCACTTGCGTGACGCAGGTGCCGATCTCGATGCGCGCCGTGCTGGCGCAGACCGCGCTCAGGAACATCAGCGGATCGAGCATGGCGGAGCCACGCGCGAAGGCGTCGGTGATCCACAGGCCGCTGAAGCCCAGAAGCTCGACGCGCTGGGCGAAGGCGACGGTGCGGTCGATGAGTCCGTCCGCTTCCCGCGCGGAGGGAATGGCGACGATGCCGAACTGCATGGTTGGTCCTTTTTCCTTCTCCCCGCCTGCGCGGGGAGAAGGGAATGCTATCGTAGCGGCCAGGACGAGGAGGACCCAATGCGCATCATGACAACCCTGCCGCAGCGCGATCTGCGCCGGGTTATCGCGCGAATGCGGCTATGGATACGCGCGGCTCCTTGCGGCGACCGATCGGCGACGTAATCCAGAATCGACTCGAGGTCGGCCAGGGCGGGCAGCGTGTAGCGCAGCCTCATAGGCCATGCTTGGCCCACACGGCGCGCACCTGCTCCTCGGTCGCGAACTCGCCCCGGGCGGCGGCGGCCTTGGAGCGGGCGATCGCCTCACGCTCTTCGGGTGAAAGGAGGATCGGCGCGGCGAGGTCTGAGCCCGCAAGCTGGATGATGGCGCGCGCGATATCGTCCTGGTCGTCTGAAGGCAGGCGACGCACGGCTTCCAGCGCTTCATCCAAGAGCTTCGTCATGACAGGAATATAGGATCGGCGGCGGTCGAAGTCGAGGAACGGCCCGCGATGCGGACACTCCCTCCAGGCGAGCGTAAGGGTATCGTAGCGACCAGGACGAGGAGGACCCAATGCGCATCATGACAACCCTGCCGCAGCGCGATCTGCGGCTCGTGGCCGACGCGGCCAAAGCCGCCGAGGCGCAGGGCTATGACGGCGTGGTCACGCTGGAGAACCGGCATGAGCCGTTCCTGTCGCTGGGCGTTGCCGCCGTGGCCACCGAGAAGCTGCAGCTCGCCACCGGCGTGGCCATCGCCTTCCCGCGCAGCCCGATGGTGACGGCCAGCACGGCGTGGGACCTGCAGCTCGCCTCGCGTGGCCGCTTCGTGCTGGGCATCGGCCCGCAGGTCCGCGCGCACAACGAGAACCGCTTCTCGGTGAAATGGTCGCCGCCGGCGCCGCGCCTGCGCGAGTACGTCAAGGCGATGCGCGCGATCTGGCGCTGCTGGGAGACCGGCGAGAAGCTGAAGTTCGAAGGCGAGCATTACCGCTTCACCCTGATGACGCCGAACTTCACGCCGCCGTCGCTGCACCTGCCGATGGTGCCGGTCCAGCTCGCCGCCGTGGGCCCGCATACGCTGCGGCTCGCCGGTGAGGTCGCCGACGGCGTGCGCCTGCATGCGTTCTGCACCCGGAATTACTTCGACCAGATGGTGATGCCCAAGCTGGCCGAGGGCTGGGCCAAGAGCGGGCGCAAGCGCGAGAATTTCGAGATCCATGGCGGCGGCTTCGTCGCCACCGGCGCGACCGAGGAAGAGGTGGCCAAGAAGGTCGACTGGGTGCGCATGCGCGTAGGCTTCTACGGCTCGACGCCGGCCTATTGGCCGGTGCTCGAGGCGCATGGCCTGGGCGATCTGGGGCGCAAGCTCAACGCCATGTCCAAGCAGGGCCAGTGGGCGGCGATGACCCAGGAGATCTCCGACGACGTCGTGCGCCTCTTCGCCGCCGTCGGCACGCATCAGGAGATCGCCGGCGCGATCAGGCAGCGCTTCGCCGGCAGCGATTCGGTGTCGGCCAGCGCCACGTCGGAGGAAGGCTCCGACCTGCCGCCCGATGTCATCCAGGACATCCAGCGCATCCCGACCAGCTTCGCCGGCTACGGCGCGGGATGGTGATCAGAACCGGTGCGCCAGGCGCAAGCCGATATTGTCGAGGCCGGGATTGGGTCGCGCCAGGAAGGCGTTGGAGACGTGCTCGTAATAGGCCTCGACGCGGCTTTGCGGCGTGAGCTGCAGGCCGACCTGGAACGAGGGGTGGAACAGCACGCGCGAGCCCAGCGCTTTGCGGCCGTTGACCCGGGGCTGGAGTTCGCCGGTATGGATCGCCGGCCCGACGCCGAGCGCGAAGAAGAACCGGTCGATGGTGAACTCGAAGCGCACATCGAGGTAGACTAGGCTGGTGCCGTCGTGGGTGGCGACGCTGCCGCCCAGCACCGGCCGGATACGGCCGAAGAGCACGCCGAAGGACGGGGCGAAGGCGATTTCGCCGTTCAGCGCGACGCCGCGCTCGACGTTGCCCGCCGCCCAGAATGTGACGTCGTGCGCGAGCACGCCGCCGCGGACCTCGTGGATCACGTCCTTGAGCTGCAACTGGGCCAGCGCCGGAGCCGGCGGGAGGAGCGCGACGAGCACGAACAACGCGGCGGCGGCAAGGTGTCGGACCATGGGTGACAGTATCCTCTGAGTGGCCGCGCCGCTACGACGCGCGGCGCGGGATGGTGAAGTTCGTCGCGGTCCTGTAGAAGACCCTCCCATGACACGCGACCAGTTCATCGAAGACTACATGGCGACCACCGGCCTGCCGCTGCCCTGGAAGATCAGGGGTGGCGTCAACGTGCCCGGCGTCGGCCGGCGCATGGCCGTGCCCTGCACCTGCGGCGAGTCGACCTGCCGCGGCTGGAAGATCGTCACCGAAACCAACGACGTCTCCGCCACGGCGCCGAAGGCTTAGAAGACCTAGCCTTCCCCCGGAGGGGGAAGGTGCCCGAAGGGCGGAAGGGGGATGCCTCAACGCTCTCGGTGTCCGTCTTCGACATCCCCCTTCCGTCGCTCCGCGCCACCTTCCCCCTCCGGGGGAAGGGAGATCGCGCCGATCAGCCGAGATCGTCATCATCGTCCTTGTCGATGATCCGCGCTTCGATGCGGTGCCGATCAGGCTCCTCCGTCCGTGGCGCATCGCCCGGGCTCTCCAGGGCCGCCTCGAGCGAGCGCAGTGCCGCCAACCGGGGGGCCGCGCGCCAGCGGACGTCGCCCAGCAATTCCGCCAGTGACGGCCGCCACTTGTCGTTGCGCCGCCAGCTGGCCAGCGCGCGCACGACGCAATCCACGGGGAAGCGCGCCAGCTCGTCGGTCATAGTGTCTAGCGCCACGTCGTCGTCGATGCCTTGGCGCGCGCGGCCGATGGTCACCGCCAGCGTGCGCGCCAGCTCGCTGACGATCCGCCGCTCGTGCTCGGGATCGGCGCTGGCCGGGGCGCAGATTGGCCAGAGCGCCGCGTGCATCGCCAGCAGGGTGTCGCGCTCGCGCGGCAGGCCGCTCAGCCCGGTGAGCTCGCTGTCGAACTGGCCGTCGCCGGCGATGGCGTTACGCCAGGTCCAGGCCACGGCGGCGCAGGACCCGCTCAGCCGCCGCAGCCACGCCATCAGCGCGCTGCGTGATTGGCGCTCGTCCGGCGCGTTGCAGACAGCGATTGCGGAAGGTGGCTCCCCAGTCGAGCTTGCGGCCACGGGCACCGGGCACGGCGCACCAGTAGGTGCGGAATTCCTCGGCGAGCAGGTCGGGGTCGAGGCCGCGCTCGTGGGCATAGGCCCGCTCGGCCGGTCCCGGTCGCCAATCGGGCGCAAGCCGCGTGCCTCTGGCTTCGCTGCAGCGTGCATGTGAGTCACCTGGGGGTTCAATGGGGGTTATTGAGGGTTCGGGTGTCACCGTGACGGGGGTGGGCGTCACAGTGACGGGGCAGGGGTGTCGCTGTGACGGGGTGTCATCGGCGACCAGCGTGACCAGACGGCTCTGCCCGTGCCGGTCGTGCAGCGTGATCTTGCCGTCGGCGCTCAGCCGGCGTAGCGCGCGCTGGACCGTGCGTTCACCCAGCGCCGTGAACCGGCAGAGCCGCGCCACCGACGGCCAGCACGTCCATTGCTCGTTGGCGTGATCGGCGAGCGCGATCAGCACGGCCTTGGCCGAGGGATCGCGCATCTCCAGGTGGAAGGCCCAGCGCAGGGCGGCGTTGCTCATCGCCCCGCATCCTCGGGACGGGGACGTTCAGGTCTGGCATCGATGGAAGGCTCGGACATCGTGGCGCTCGTGTCTGCTGAGCGACAGGATGCACGCGGACGATGAGATCGCCAATTTCCGCCGCTACGGCGACGCTATGCGAGCCTTTGATGCGGTAACCACGGGCACTTTGTCCGCCGCTACGCGCGCCGCCCGATCAGTCGCAGACCAGCCCGGTCGCGCGCTTCATCTCGGCGGCGCTCTTGGGCGACTCCTTGGTCAAGAGCGCGCAGAGGGTGAAGTTGCCGACCATGCGCTGCCGCGCCTCGTCGACATACATCCAGTCGCGGATCTCCTCGCGGCTGAAGGTCAGCATCTGGCCCTCGTGCACCGTCTTGACCGAACGCGGCGTGTTGTTGAGCCGACCGAGGAAGCGATCGCCGCTGCGCGTCAGATCGGTGAGCCAGAAGAACTCGTTCACATTGCCGTCGCGAATCGCGATCTTCACGGAGTATAGGCGGGTGTCCGGCGGCGGCTTGTCGAGCAGCGCGAGGAAGCCGTCGAGCCCGGCGCGCGCCTTCTCGAAGGCCGCGCGCATGGCCGGCTCGTTGCTGGACATGGTCGTGACCTCGTCGCGCTTGGAGCGCTCCAGCGCGCTTTGCGCGATGGCGGCGCCGGTGTCGAGGAGGAGCACGAAACAGACGGCGAGCGGGGCGACGGGAGTCTTCATGCGACAGATTTTAGGGCGAGCATTGGATGATGCAATAACATCTTATACGAGCATACCCCGACGCCAGCCGTCCCTTCCAGACCAGTCGGCGCGCGATCCATTGCGGCCCACGCGGTAGTCGAACCTGTTCATTGCCATCGCGCGGTTGTAGCGTGTCGCCCAAGGCTTCTTGGGGACGGTTAATGGCCAGGTTGTTGATGGCTGCGATGATCGCCGCGGCGATCGCCGGGTGCTCGGATTCCGGCAAGCTCTATATTCCCGACTCGTACGCGCCGATCTACAAGCGCAATGTTCCAGCCGACGCCCGGGCGGCCTCGCGCGAGGGCTGGTACGTGCGCTGCGCCAAGGACCGCAAGAGCTGCACGGTCGAGCTCGACGTCAGCTATATCGGCCGCTATCGCCACAACACCGTCACGGCGACGCTGATCCACACCGTGCCCGGCGACCGTTTCACCCTGGCGCTGCGCGCCCAGCCCAACAGCGTGCGCATCCAGGTGGACGACAACCCGCCCCTGGCGATGAACTGCCCCGGCCGGATCTGCACCATCCGCAGCCAGCCCTTGCTGGCGCAGATGCAATCCGGCCTCGTGCTGCGGCTCGACATCAAGGGACCGGGCTGGGCCTATCCCGAACGGCAAACCTTCGGCCTGTACGGCGCCTTCAACGAAATGCGCGCGGTCGCGCAGCGCGACGTCGGCCTGCGCTGACGGCGTGGTCTTACCTTCCCCCCAAGGGCGCGCTCGCGCGCCCGGCGAAGCGCTGACGGATGGGGGTGGCTCTTGCGGCCAGACGCGGTCTGACTTGAGACATCTCGTCCGTCTTCAACAGCCACCCCCATCCGGCGCTTCGCGCCACCTTCCCCCGCCAGTGGGGGAAGGTAGACCTCTCAGAACAGCGACATCTGCCTGTTGTCCTTGCCGCTCATCGACTCCGGCACCCGGAACTGCGTGGTGTCGAGCTGGTAGCGGAACTTGTTGAACTCGAACTTCTTGGCCGACAGCTCGAAGCGCTGGCGGATCAGTTGCGCCAAGGTGCCGGTGCCGGTCATGCGCTGGCCCCACTCGGAATCGTAGATCTTGCCGCCGCGCATCTGCTTGACCAGCGACAGCACGCGATCGGCCCTGTCGGGGAAATGCTCGCGCAGCCATTCCTCGAAGAGCTGGGCGATCTCCAGCGGCAGGCGCAGCACGGTGTAGCCGGCGCGCGCCGCACCGGCCTGGTGCGCCGCCTCTAGGATCGCCTCCATCTCGTGGTCGTTGATCGCCGGGATCATCGGCGCGGCCATCACGCCGCACGGTACGCCGGCCTCGTTGAGCGTGCGGATCGCCGCCACGCGCTTGGCCGGCGTCGAGGCGCGCGGTTCCATGATGTTGGCGAGGTGGCGATCGAGCGTGGTGACCGAGAGGAACACCTGCGCCAGGTTCTTCTTGGCCATCGGCGCCAGGATGTCGATGTCGCGCGTCACCAGCACGTTCTTGGTGACGATGCCCACGGGGTGGTTGAACTCGGCCAGCACCTCGAGGATGCGGCGCATCAGCTTCAACTCGCGCTCGACCGGCTGATAGGGATCGGTGTTGGTGCCGATCGCGAGCACGTCGCAGCGATAGTTGCGCTTCGCCAGCTCCTGCCGCAGCAGCTCCGGCGCGTCGGGCTTGAACAGCAGCTTGGTCTCGAAGTCGAGCCCGGGCGACAGGCCGAGATAGGCGTGGGTCGGCCGCGCGAAGCAGTAGACGCAGCCGTGCTCGCAGCCCCTGTAGGGGTTGATCGAGCGATCGAACGGCACGTCGGGCGAGGTGTTGCGCGCGATCACCGTGCGCGATGCGTCGCGCGTCAGCGTGGTCGCCAGACGCGGCGGCTCCTCGTCGTCGGGATGCGGGTTGACCTTCACCGGGTCAAGCGCATCGGCCGAGCCCCAGCCGTCGTCGATCGTCACGGTGGTTTGCGAATCGTAGCGCACCGCGGGATTGCTGATGGCGCCGCGGCCCTTGCGGGCGCGAGCCGCCAGCGCATCGATCTCCGCAGGGATTTTGAGCGACCGGGACATGCCCGGACGCTAGCGCGTCATAGTGAACAGAACAAGAACAAACGAGGAGGTGCGATCAGCCGAGCCACACCTGGAACCGACGGTAGAGATGGCCCGGCAGCAGCAGGACGGCGGCGGCCACGGCCGCGAAAATGACGATGCCGTTGGCGATGCCCAGGGTCAGGAGCAGGATTTCCTCGATGTGGCCGTTCGGCACACCGAAGATGCGGTTGATCCAGAACAGGACGAAGCCCAGGGCGTCGGCCATCAGGAACACCATGATTCGGCTGCGAATGACGTCCCATTCCATCGGCGGGATCTATCTCTCTCGACAATAACGTCCCGCATCATACAGATTTTATTGGAAAATATCACCCCGCCATTGCGCGCGCATGGCGCGAATCCGGTCCGCCGCGAAGCACGCGTCGATACGCTGGTCGAGATGCGCCTTCATCGCGGGGTCCATGCCCGCATCGCTCCACTGCTCGGGATCCTGGGGATCGCGCGGCGCGCGGGTCTGCACCCGCCAGCGGCAGAAGAACACCATGCCGCGTAGCCAGGTCAGCCGCCGCATCGGCATCAGCCAGGGCTTCATCGCCGCCGCGACGGCGCTGTCTATGCGCGCCAGGTAGTGGCTGTGGAAAAGCTTCAGCGCGTCCGGGCTGAGCTCGCAGTCCTCGCCGGCGCGCCAGCGCGTCGACGTCGGCAGGCTGGCATGCGCCAGGTCGATCGCGGCCGAGCCGGCATGGACCTTCTCGAGATCGACAAACCAGGCCTTGCTCGCGGCATCGACGACGAAGTTGCCGGGATGGGTGTCGCCCAGCGCCAGGCCGATCGGCTGCGGGCGCTTGCCCAGCGCCAGGCCCATGCCGCGCAGCTCGCCCAGCTCCTCGCCGAGTTCGGCGCGGGCGCGCGCCTCGGGAACGGCGCGGTCGATAAAGCGCGCGGCGTGATCCTCGACCACCGCCAAGGTCGCGAGGAAAGGATTGTCCTGGCGCGGCAGCGGCGAGGCGGCGGTGGGCGCCGGCAGGCGATGCAAGGTCGCCAAGGTCTCGGCGATCGCCGTCATCTCGCCCGGCAGGCGCGGGGCGCGGCCGTCGATGGCATCGACGATCAACGCACCGCCGGGCAGGTGCTCGCCGGGCTCGACGAGGTCGAACAGCCGGGGCGTGACGCCTGAGGAGGCGACATGCCGGAACGCCGCCGCCTGCCGATGCAGGCGCGCCGCCGCGCCCCGATCGCCGGGATGGGCATAGGCGATGCGCGCCAGCAGGCGCCGCCCGTCGATGGCGGGCACGATGCGCACATGGCCATGGGCGGTGCCGGTCGCGGGCAGCGGCGCGAGGTCGCCGTCGCTCAGATGCGCGAAAGCCGGCCGCGTGCGCAGGGCAGTGAGGAGGGGCGCGAGATCCATCGGTGCTCGCGTCAGCCGCTGCGCGGGATCTTGCCCTCGTTCAGCCGGGGCATCAGCTCGGCGAAGTTGCAGGGCCGGAAGCGGATATCGAGCTGCCAGCGCAGGATCTCGTCCCAGCCGTCGCGGCAGGCGCCGGTCGAGCCGGGCAGGGCGAAGATATAGGTGCCGTTGGCGACGCCCGCCGTGGCGCGGCTCTGCATGGTCGAGGTGCCGATCTTCTGGAAGCTCACCCAGCGGAAGGTCTCGCCGAAGCCCTCGATCTTCTTCTCGAACAGCCCCTCGAGCGCCTCCGGCGTCACATCGCGGCCGGTCACGCCGGTGCCACCCGTGGTGATCACCGCCTCGATGGCGGGATCGGCGATCCATTTGCCGACCTGGGCGCGGATCTTCTCGACGTCGTCGGTGACGATGGCGCGATCGGCTAGCGTGTGGCCGGCGCCGGTCAGCCGCTCGACCAGCGTGTCGCCGGATTTGTCGGTCTCCAGCGTGCGCGTGTCGGAGACGGTGAGGATGGCGATGTTCACCGGCTTGAACGGCTTGGACGGGTCGATGCGGTCGGCGGGGTTGGTCATGGCGCGCTCCGGGCGGGGACGCCGTTATAGACCAGTTCAGGCTATTCCGTAGAAGCCGCGCAGGCTGTCGAGGCAGTTCTTGTTCCGATCAGTGGACAGGCGCTCCTTCGGCACGCCGGCGACTGCCGCATCGATGAGGATCGTTTCCTTCAGCGTCGGCTTGCGCAGCAAATCCGGCGGTATGCCCTCGAGTGCGCAATTCGAGCAGTCGACCGAGACAAGCGCGTTCGGACCGGCGATCGGATCGAGGGATGTGATGGCCGTCTGGTCGCACTTCAGTGTCTCCAGCGTGCTCACAGCCTCAAGTGGTCCAAGCGAGGTGATCTTGGTCCGCGAACACTTGAGCTTGCGCAGCCTGGGCAGATTCGCCAGAGGCGCGAGTGAGGCGACCGAGGAGTACGCGCAGTCGAGTTCCTGCAGCGCGGCCAGCTTCCCGACTGGCTCAAGCGACGATACACCGATAGCGCCGATACCGAGTTCCTCCAATGAGATCAGTCCGGCGATCGGATCAAGCGAGGTGACATCCGTACTTCCGCAATCGAGCTTCCTGAGGGCGGTCAGACCGGCCAGTGGTTCAAGTGATGTGATGCGGGTGCGATAAAGGTTGAGTTCCTGCAAGGCTGTCAGCCCTGCGAGCGGGGCGAGGGATGATACGGGTGTGTAGAAGAGAACGAGCTTTTGCAATGCGGTCAGGCCGGCCAGAGGATCGAGGGACGCGACCTTCGTGCCGCCCAAGTCGAGTTCCCGCAGCGCGGTGAGGCCGGCGAGAGGGGCAAGCGACTTGAGGCCTTGCAGCTGCGTGCACAACAGCACTTCCAGCGCCGTCAGCCCGGCGAGACCATCAAGGGACGCTACATTGGTGCCTCTGATCTCCAGCGTGCGCAGCGCGGTCAGGCTGGCGAGAGGCTCGAGAGAATCGATATAGGACTGTGTTGCGTCGAGCTCCTCCAACGCGACCAGCTTGGCGAGCGGTTCCAAGGATTCGATCTTCGTGTCCGAGCAGCGCAGCCGCCTCAAGGCCGTCAACCCGCTGATTGGGGCGAGCGACTCGATTTTATTCATGGCGATGTCGAGATCCTGCAGCGCCGTCAGCCTCGCGAGAGGCTCGAACGACATGCCCTCCATTTCCGTGCAATGGAGTTTGCGCAGCGTAGTCAGCCCGGCGAGGGGTTCGAGCGATGCGCCCTCGGTGCCGGAGCAATCCAGCTCCTGCAATGCCTTCAGTCCGGCGAGAGGCCCGAAGGACGCAACCTTCATGTAGGCGCAGCCCAGTCGCAGCAGTCCGCTCAATCCTGTGATAGGGGCGAACGAGGCTACCTTGGTGTTTGAGCAGTCGAGGTCCTGCAACGCGGTCAACCCGGTGAGAGGTCGCAGAGACGAGATCCTTGTGTGCGTGCAGTGGAGCATTCGCAGCGTGGCGAGCTTGGCGAGAGGCTTGAGAGACGCCACCCGCGTCTCCGAGCAGTTGAGTTTCTCCAGAGCGCTCAGCCCCGCGAGGGGAGCCAGCGTGGAGATGCCGGTGCTTCTGCAATCCAGGGTCCGCAGCGCCGGCAGGCCGTGCACGAAGTCGAGGTCGAGCGCATCCGTGCACTCGATCGATAGCGTCTCCAGGCCGGCGAGCCGAGACAAGGCCGTCAAGTCCCGCGCGATGGCATTGGAGGGGCCGAACTTGGAAGGCCGAATCCAGTGTCGCCCCTTCCGACCGTTGCTGAGATCCAGCGACTTCAGGTGATGCAGGTCGAACAGGCTGGGCGGCAGGGCGGTCAGTCCCAGGCCCGAGAGATCGAGCGCCCCGGTGCGGCGCTCTGCTTCCTCGGCGATGCGTCCGAGCGCAACGGCTTGAGCATGGCGCTCGCGTTCTGCCGCTCCCCATGCAGTCCTGCGCCTGCGACCGGCCGAACGACTACTGGTTGACGTGACAAAGAAGCGGTGGTCGTTGGATGCGCCGCTCTTGAGGGAGAACAGTTTCGGCAGGTCCTTGACAGGCTTGAACGATCTCACCTTCGTGTCGCGGCAGTCGAGGTCCCACAGGGCGGTCATACCAGCAAGCGGCTTGAGCGATTTGATTCGTGTGCCCGCACATTCGATCGACGTCAACGCGGTAAGGCCAGCAATGGGCTCTAGCGATGCGACCTGCGTATGGGAGAACTTGAGGTGTGTCAGGGCCGTCAGGGCGATGAGGGGTTCGAGAGAGTCGATCTGCGTGCGCGAGCAGTCGAGTGAGGTCAAGGCGGTGAGGCCGGCAAGATGTTCAAGCGTTGTGATCTGCGTGCCTGCACAGTAGAGCACCCGCAGAGCGCGCAGACCGGCCAGCGGCTGGAGCGATGTCACCCGCGTATCTTCGCAATAGAGCGAGTCCAGCATGGCCAGGTCGGCGAGCGGCTCAACCGATGCGACCTGAGTCGTCGAGCACTGGACATGCCTTAGGGCGATAAGGCGTGCGAGCGGCTGGAGCGACGCAATCTGGGTATCCGAGCATCTCAGGTCTTCGAGCGCGGTCAAGCCCGCGAGGGGCTCGAGCGACGCTACTGGTGTGTAACCGCAAAAGAGCGACTTCAGGTGGCTCAGACCGGCGAGAGGCCCAAGCGAGGTGACTTGCGTCTGCTCGCAACGAAGCGACTCGAGGGCGGGCATGCCGGCGAGTGCCTCGAGCGACGTGATCGGCGCGTTGCCGACATTGAGCGACCTAAGCGCGGTCAGGCCGGCCAGCGGTTCCAGCGACACAACTTGTGTATACGAGCAATCGACCGACCGCAGGTTGATCTTGCCGGCGAGCGGCTCGAGCGACGTCACTGCCTGCCACGAGCAGTCGAGCGATTGTAGCGAGGTCAAGTCGCGCAGCGGTTCGAGTGACACGACCTTTGTGCCCGAGCAATCGAGCGACTTCAGAGCAAGCAGGTTTGCGAGCGGCTCGAGCGATTCTATCTCTGTTCGCGAGCAGTTGAGTGATTGGAGCGCAGTCAGACCAATGAGCGGCGCAAGCGAAGTGACTTCTGTGGATGAACAGTTGAGCGACTGCAGGTGATGCAGGTCGGACAGGCTGGGTGGCAGGAAGTCCAGATCCAGGCCCGAGAGATCGAGCGAGCCGGTGCGGCGTTCGGCTTCTTCGGCAATGCGCGAGAGGGCGATGGAATGGCCATCGCGGGCTAGTTTTTCAACCATGGGTATATTCTAGGATGAAGTATCAACGGTGAGAACCAACCGTCGGTTGCGGCGCCTTAGCGCTTCTGCGGCAATGTCCGCGCACGATAGGCGAGGATGCGGGCCTTCAGCCCGGGCCGCGCCGCCGAGCGCACCAGCGCGGCGAGGTCGGCATCGGCGTCGTCGCGGCGCGCCAGGCGGTGGATGGTGGCGTTGGTCTCGGCGTCGAGTCGTGACGCGGCCTGCTGCGCGGCGATAATCTCGGGTTCGACGCCGTCGGTCGGCACGGCGATGGTCGCGAGGCCAACGCGCAGCGCCTCGTCGTGCGGCAGCACGCGGCCGGAGCGCACGATGTCGCGCGCCAGGTCGGCGCCGATGCGCTCCATCAGCCGGCGCGTGCCCAGCGCCACGCCGAACACCGCGCCGGGGAAGGTGTAGCTCGAGCCCTCGATCGCCACGCGCCGGTCGCAGGCGGTGAACAGGTCGGCGCCGGCGCCCATCACGCGGCCGCGGCCGACGCCCATGGTGACGCAGGGCGCGCGCCACACCGCGTCGAGCAGGGTCTCGATACGCACCAGCCGCAGCAGCAGGTCGCCGTCGCTGACCGTGTCGAGATCGCCGAGGTCCAAGCCCGTGCAGAAATTCTTGCCGGCGCCGGCGATCACCAGCAGGCGTGTGCCGTCGGTGTAGGCGGTCTGCACCGCCGCCAGCGCCGCTTCGACCATGTCGAGCGCGAAGGCGTTGCCGCGTTCCGGCCGGTTCAGCGTGATATGCGTCACGCCGTGCTCGCGCACGACGACGACCGGCTCGCTCATGATGTGGTCCTCATCTCTTCCCTTCCCTCCGCGGGAAGGGAGTCATTGCCCCATATCCTTCGACCGGTCCCAGATGTTGGGCAGCGGCGTGGCGCTGTAGCCGGAGATGAAGTCCTCGGCGCGGTTATGCTGGAGGTCGAATTTGTGCCGGCGGATGGCGCCGATATTGCCGCCATAGACATGGATGCTGATCGACGCGCGGTCGGCGAGCGCGTTGCTGACGCGATGGATGTCGCCGATGGTCGGCGAGACGATGCCGACCTCGCCCGGGCGCAGGATGGTCTGCGCCGCGGGCTCGAGGCAGCCGTTCTCGGCGCAGCGTTCGTAGCGCTCCTCGCTCTCCGCACCGCGCAGCATGCCGATCAGGCCCCAGGTGAGATGGTCGTGCACCGGCGTGAAGGCGCCCGGCGCCCAGACGAAGCTCACGACGGAGAAGCGCTCCTGCGGATCGCAATAGAGCAGGTGCTGCTGATAGGTGCCGGCTTTGGCGTCGGCGCAGGACTCGGGCAACCAGTCGTCGTGCGCGATCAGGTCGCCCAGCAATTTGCCGCCGACCTCGACGATCGCCTTCTCGTCACGGTCCTGCTGCGCGCCGCCGACAAGCGATGTCATGTCCGCGAGGAAGCGGCGCAGGCGGGCGTGGTTGAGCGTGGGCATGAGGGATGCCTCGTTGTCGATCGCCGCAGCGTGCCGGTCGCGTGTGTGGGGCGTCAAGTCTTCCTGGGAGCGCCGGCGTCGCGGCGGTATCTGGAAGAAGACGAACCACAGAGGCACAGAGACACAGAGGAAGACGAAGAGAGGGCAAAACGCGCGCGAAGCGCGCAGCTTCAATCTTCTCGTTTTTGTCTTCCTCTGTGTCTCTGTGCCTCTGTGGTTGGCCTCATAATGCCTGCGGGACGCCGCCAGCGCTCCCAATTAAGATTCAGACGGCGCCGGCCGCTTTCAGGCTGGCGATCGCGGCCGTGTCGTAGCCGGCCTCGCGCAACACCTCCTCGGTGTGCTGGCCGAGCGCCGGCGGCGCGCGATCGACCGACGGGCCGCCATGCTCCAGCTTCACGCCGCTGCCGGCCAAGGTCACCGGCCCGTACTGCGTGTCGATCTTCTGCACGATGGTGCGGTGGCCGAGCTGCGGGTGGGCCATGATCTCGTCGATGGCGTAGACCTTGCCGCAGGGCGCGTCGGCCTTGCGCAGGCGCTGCGCCCAGTTGATTGCCGTGTCGGCGGCCAGCGCCTCGGTGACGATCGCCTTGACCTCGGCCGAGTGCGCGATGCGCTTGTCCCAGTCGGCGAAGCGCGGATCGTCGATCGCGTCGGGGCGGCCGATCTCGCGCATCAGATTGCCGAACTGCTTGTCGGTCATCACCGCCAGCACGATGTAGCCATCCTTGGTCGGGAACATGTCGCCGGTCGGCTTGCGCGTGACCGAGAGGTTCGCGGCCTGCGGCGGGCGCCTGCCGGTGAAGGTGTACTCGGCGACCGACGTCGCCAGGAACGCCAGCATCGAATCGAGCATGGCGATGTCGACCAGCTGGCCGCGGCCGGTATGCGTGCGCTGGAACAGCGCGGTGGCGACGCCGAACGCCGCGGTGGCGCCAGCGGTGACGTCGCAAGCCGGGAAGCCGACGCGCGTCGGGCCGGTCTCGGGGAAGCCGGTGATCGACATCAGGCCGGACATCGCCTGCACCATGCCGTCGAAGGCGGCGGCCTTGCTCTCCGGCCCGGTCTGGCCGAAGCCCGACACCGCGCAATAGATCAGCTTGGGATTGATCGCCGACAGCGCCTTGTAGCCGATGCCCAGACTATCCATGACGCCGGGCCGGAAATTCTCCCAGACGATGTCGGCGCTCTCGACCAGCTTCTTGATGACCGCGATGCCTTCGGGATTCTTCAGATCGACGGTGATCGAGCGCTTGTTGGCGTTGACCGCCATCCAGCCCGGCGCCATGCCGCGCGCCGACCACTCCTTGGCGATGCCGCCATAGCGCATGTCGTCGCCGTCCTTCGACTCGATCTTGATCACGTCGGCGCCCATCAGCCCGAACTGATAGGTCCCGAACGGGCCGGCGAGCACGCGGGTGAAATCGAGGATGCGGATTCCGGCGAAGGGTTTGGTCATCGGGCGAGGGTCTCCTTGCACCCCATCATGTCATCCTGAGCGCAGCGAAGGATCTAGCGGTATTGCGGTCACAGCAATGCAGTGTGTTTGTCGCATCACCGCAAGGTCCTTCGCTGCGCTCAGGACGACGGGAGTCTACTCCGCCGCCGCCTCGCGGATCAGCCGCTCCAGCGTGAACCGATGGCAGGTCGGCACGTCGCAGTAGCAGCCGATCTCGACCGGCAGACGCGCGGCCATGCTGGCGATCAGCGCGATGGTCTGGCGCGCGGCGGCGTCGGCGGCGATCTGCTTCTTGTAGCCGGCGACCAGCGCCTTCCACGCCGCGTCCTTCTTCTTGCCCTCGGGTGCGGTCTGCATCGCCTTCAGCAGCGCGGGCGCCGGCGACAGCGCCGGCATCCAGACATCAAAGTACTTCGTGCGTTCTTGCCGCGTGACGCCGCGCGGCAGGTAGCGCACGGCGCCAATGCGCAACGCGTCGCCCTGCGGGCGTTCGGGATCGATACGGTATTCGCTGAGCTTGAGGCTCACTTGCCCTCGTATCGCGGCCACTGGTGTTGCGCCAGCTGGTCGAGCGTCGGCGTCGGTTTGCCCATGCGCAGCTGGTAGATCCAGTAGTTCGACATCACCGCCTCGACGAAGCCGCGCGTCTCGTTGAGCGGGATCGAGGCGGCGAAGAGCAACGGATCGTTGGCGGTATCGCTCACCATCCAGCGGTTCACGTTGCCCGGCCCGGCGTTGTAGGCGGCGACGACCTTGATCAGGTCGTTGCTGTAGCCGCCGCCGCCCAGCAGCGAGCGGATGTATTGCTGGCCCATCGAGACGTTGAAGCTGGGATCGTAGGGGTTGGTGCCGGCGCGGTCGGGCAGGTACTGGCGGACGACTTCCGCGGCCGTGCCGGGCATCAGCTGCATCAGGCCCATGGCGCCGACATAGGAGCGGGCGCGCGGATTGAACGCCGACTCCTGGCGCATGAAGCCGTAGACCAGCGCCTGCTCGACGACGAAGCCTTCGCGCGGCGTGTAGGGCGGCAGCGGGTAGAGCGCGTTGTCGAGGCCCTCGATGCGCTCGGGCCGCTCGCGCGAGGCGTTGCCGACGCGCAGCGCCAGCGCCGGCAGACGCGCCTTCTCGGCGATCGCCAGCACCGCCTCGACGATCTTGACGTCGGCGTCGATCGCGGCGGCGAAGAACTCGGTCTCCGCGTTGCTGATGGCGCGCAGCTGCAAGAGCGCGATGCCGCGCTTGCCGGCGGCGCTGTCGAGCAGCAGGCGGCGACGCTCACGGTCGAGCTCGGCCGGCTTCCATTGCGGCTTCAGGTCGACGCCCAGGGTCTTCAGCGCCAGGAGGCCGTAGAAGGTGCGGTCGTAGATCGCCGCGCGCCTCATCCATAGCGAGAAGCGCTCGGGATTGCCGGCCAGCAGGTTTGAGCGCGCCGCCCAGAAGGCGCCGGCCGAGATCACCGACGAATAGGCGCGGTTGGGCGGCGCGTCGGCGACCTGCTCGAAGAGCCGCGCCGCCTCGCTGTAGGAGCCCTTGCGGAAAGCGGCGATGCCGGCGGTCCAGGTCGCCGAGGGCCGATCGTCGCTCATCTCGCCGACCGGCTGATCGACATTGCCGGCCTGCAGCTGGCGATTGGCGATCTCGCTCTGCCAGCGCGCGACCTCGTCGGCCGGCAGCACGCCCTGCGCGGACGCCAGCAGCCGCCGCGCCGCGTCGAAGCCGCGATCCTCGATCATGCGCGTCAGCCGCGACCGCGTGGTCTCGGCCTGCACCGTGCCGCCGCCCATGGTGTGCGTATCGGGCGCGATGCCGCGGCCGCGCGACGTCGCCACGAAGCTGGAGGGCGTCAGGTCCGCGGCGCCGCGCGAGGCGGCGAGGCGATAGACGCCGGGCGCGTCGGGATGATCGTTGTACTCGCGCAGCCAGCTGGCGAGCTCGTCCTGCGTCGGCCGGTAGGTGGGCGAGAGGTAGCGCTGCGCCAGCATGTAGCCCAGCAGCGTCTTGTCGCGCAGCTCGCGGATCTCGGCGTCGGCGGCGGCGAAGTTGCCGCCGGCCTGGGCGGCGATGATGCGCTGGTAGCGCTCGACGTCGGACGACGACAGCACGGTCGGCAGGTCGGAGGGCAGCGAGAAGCTGGGATCGATGTCGATCACCGGCGGCGGCGGCACATAGGCCTGGCGCGGCTGCGCGGCGGGTCGCCACACCGGACGCGCCGCCGGTCGCACGGCCGCGCGCTGTGGCTGCGCCGCGGCGGGCTTGGCTGTTGCGGGCTTGGTGGCGGGCGCCGCGGCGGCCGGCCTGGCCGGCGCGGGCGGCTTGGCCGCCGCCGGCTTGGCCGCGGCCTGGGCAAAAGCGTCCGACGCGGGCACGCAGAGAACCAGCGCGCCCAGCAGCGCGACGATACGCTTCATCGAAGGAACTCCCGTCAAGGCTCTCCCCCCGGAGGAGCTACCATCTGGTTAAAGGAACCTGACGAAACCGGCAAGCGCCGGCTAGCGGGGTGCGGCTTTCGGCGCGTAGGGCGGCTTCACCGCCATGTCGGGATGCCAGCCGCAGGGCGGGTCCTTGGGGTCTTCCTCGAGGAAGAGGCGGCGGCGTTCCGCGCGGGAGAGCGGTCGGGTCATGATCGAACAGGCGTGGTCGATCAGCTCCTGCGGTCTGCTGAACGTGCGCCAGACCTGCGCCTTGCCATCGATGATGATCAGGGCGAGTGCCCCTTCGGCCAGGAATGCCGCGTGATCGATCCTTTGCGCGTTTGCGGGGCTACGGAAAACGGCCAGCGCTTCCTCATGCGCCACATGCCACAGGCGGACGGTTCGATCGCCGGCCCAGCTCAAGATGAACGTACCATCGGGCGAGAGTGTCGCGCCGCTCATGTAGTACTTGTGGCCACGAAACTCCCGCATCGGCTTGCCCGTGGCGGCGTCCCACACCTGCACTTCGCGGTCCGCCGCTGTCAGGATGGTCCTCCCATCGGGTGAGAACAGCGCGCTGAGGATCACGCTGCTTAGCCGGGGGAGAGCGAACAGCATCCGGCCCGTGGCAGCATCCCACATGCGCGCTGCGACGCCGGACGTCGTGAGCAGCCGTGAACCGTCCGGCGAGAATGCCAGGATGACGTCAGGGTGATCGTGACCGGGCAGGACGGCGATCGTCTTGCCGTCGGTGACGCTGTAGAGGTTTACGGTGCCGTCTATCGCCTTGACCGCCAGTCGCTTGCCATCGGCGGACAAGGCCGGCTTCCGATAGTACATGATGTCCGGCATGGCCGCGATCAGCTTGCCGCTCGCTGCGTCCCACAACCGTCCGGTGCCATAGTATACGCTTGGCCTGCTTGCCTGGGGCGAAGCCGCCCACACCAGCGAGCCGTCAGGCGAGACCGTAGAGCTGAAGGTGAAAACCCAGTTCTGCTCGCCCCACGAGGACCGCTCTCCAACGAATGCGCCCTCGCTGTCGAGCGTAACGAGCGCTTCGCCGCTGGTGAAATCGCGGATCGCAAGGGTACCATCGCCGGACGCGGTGAACAGTTGAACGCCCGAGGGTGTGAACCGTGGCGTCCCTACTGTCATTCCTGGGCGATTGAAGGCAGCAAGCGATCGACCGCTCTGCGCATCGTACAGCGTTGCCGTGGTGGCCGACCGCATCAGGACTTGCTTGCCGTCAGGAGAGATGGACGCGCCGTTAAACTGCCCGCCACCAAATGCCGCTGTCGCCTTTCCCCCGGCGACATCCCAGATCCGAGCTGTCTGATCGTACGACGTGGTCACCACGCGCGAACCATCTGCCGAGAACGCCGCCGTATGCACATCATGGGCGTGCCCGACCAGGGTCACAGGCTCATTTTGCTCGGTGTTCGATTCGTAGATTGTGGTCGCATCCCAGATGCGCACGGTGAACGCGTCATTGGCGGTCATGAAACGCCGGCCATCGGCGGAGAAACGGAGCCATCTGACCTTTTCCGGCGGGCCGTGTCGTCTGAAGAGCGGAGTGCCGCTCATTGTTTCCCATCCGGTGATTGTCGTGTTGTCCGACGTTGCCGTCAGGACTCGCGCGCCACCGGCTGAGAATGCGGCAGCCGTTACACGGGGAATCCCGAGTGTCGGGAGCGCAGCGCCAGTTTCGACATTCCACAGCCGCACGCCACCCGCCGTGACGATCAGGAAGCGCTCGCCGTGTGAAGACAACGTCGCGAAGTTCATCGCTGCCCGCACATTGTCCGGCGGCTCCAAAACGGACAATTGCTTGCCGCTCGTCGCGTCCCAAGTGCGCACGACGCCACGGTCATGCCCCGTGACGATGCGATGGCCGTTGGATGAGAACATCGCATGCTGGAGCGGTCCGGCATCGGCCAGAGCGAGCAATTCCCTGCCGCTGGTGGCCTCCCAGACCTTGACGACGCCGTCGCAGGCCGCCGTTAGGACCCGCTTTCCATCCCATGAGAACAATGCGGCGCAGATGACATCATCGCCGTGCCCGCCGAAAACGAAGCGTTGTACCTGACCGGCTGGGTCCGTCTGCCGGGTGACGCCGTCCTGGGGCTCGTCGACGGTCACAGCGTTTGGGCTGGCGCGCAGCACCACAAGGCTTGCGCCGCTGGCGGCATCCCAAATCCGCGCCGTGCCATCATTCGATGCCGTCAGTATCCGGTCGCCGGCTCCGGAGAACACCGCGATGCCGACGGACCCGCGATGCCCACGCAGAACAGCGAGTTCCCGGCCGTCGTTCGCATCCGCCAGCCGCGCGGTGCCGTCGCCGCCCGCAGTCAGCACGCGCTTGCCGTCGGGCGAGAAGACCGCGGTCCACACGGCGCTGTCGTGGCCGCTCAGCCTGTGCAGTTCGGTGCCGCCACTGCGCACCAGCGTATGCAGAACGCGCGCCGCTTCGTGGATATAGGGACGGTCGTTCGCCGCCACGTCGCGCGGCAGCGCCTCCAAAGCCAAGGCCAGCGCTAGATCGGGATTGCCGCGATCGAGCTCGGCACGTGCTGCCTGTGCGACATGCTGCGACAGGCTTTCGAGCAGGCTGCGATAGGAGGGCTGCGCCCAAGCCATCCCGCTGACGGTGAGGATGGCAGCGCCGATGAGTAGCATTCGTCGGGCTAGTACGCGGAATGCTTGAGTCATGGCGTCAATATTCCCGACCCAACCGGGTACATCAAGCCTCGCTCCCGTCGAGTGGGTGACTATGATATGACGCGGCGGTGTATTTGGAGGACGGCATGTCGGTGTGGAACGAGCGGGCGCAGGCGGTGCGTGAGACGGTCGAGGCGGTGCGCGCCATCGAGGCCGAGGGTGTCACGCGCGAGGGGCTGGCGAAGATTGGTGAGACGCTCGTCGGGCTGGCGACGCGCACCGAGCTGTTCCCGCTCGAGCAGTTCCCGGTGCGCAAGGAGGGCGGCATCTATCGCCTGGCCGAGGATCCCGACCACCGCTTCGCGCTCTACGCCTCGGCCGGCCTCGAAGGCAAGCTGGTGGCGCCGCACAACCACACGACCTGGGCGGTGATCGCCGGCGTGCATGGGCAAGAGCACAACGTGCGCTACGACCGTGTCGTGACCGAGGGCGCCAACGACCCCAACACTGTCGAGCTGGCCAAGGGCTCGGAGCTGACGGTGGTGAAGGGCAACTCCATCCAGTTCCTGCCCGACGATTTCCACACCATCCAGGTGCCGGCGGGTGGCGGCCCGGCGCTGCACCTTCATCTCTATGGGCTGAGCCTCGAGCATCTGCCGCGCCGCGTGATGGTCGAGCTGGAGACCAAGCAGGCCGCCGAGTTCGCCGCGCCGCCCAAGATCCTGACGCCGCTGATGGGCGTCGCCGATGTCAAGGCGCTGATGGGCACGGACGACGAGGTCTGCTTCGTCGACGTGCGCGAGGAAGGCCAGTTCTCGACCGACGGCCATCCGTTGTTCGCGATCTGCGTGCCGCTGTCGAAGCTAGAACTCCGTATCCTTCCACTCGTGCCGAACTTCGCCACGCGCATCATCGTCATGGACACCGGCGAGGAGGGCCAGCTCGGCCGCGCCGGCCGTGCGGCGTCGAAGCTCTCGCTGCTGGGTTACGGCAACGTCGCCGTGATGGATGGCGGGCTGAAGGCGTGGCGCGAGGCGGGCTACGAGGTGTTCACCGGCGTCAACGTGCCGAGCAAGGCCTTCGGCGAGATCGTCGAGCACGACCGCGACACGCCGCGCGTCGATGCCGCCGAGATAAAGAAGATGCAGGACGACGGCCTCGACATGGTGATCCTCGATTCGCGGCCCTACGAGGAGTTCCACAACATGTCGATCCCCGGCGGGATCGACTGCCCCGGCGCCGAGCTGGTCTATCGCGTCAAGGACATGGCGCCCAACCCCGAGACCCTGGTGGTGGTGAACTGCGCCGGGCGCACGCGCTCGATCATCGGCGCGCAGTCGCTGATCAACGCAGGCGTGCCCAACAAGGTGATCGCGCTGAAGAACGGCACCATGGGCTGGCACCTCGCCGGGCTGGAGGTGGCGCGCGGCAAGACCGACAGCTTCAAGCCGCAGAGCAAGGAAGCCGCGCAATGGGCGCGCGAGGCGGCGGCCAAGGTGGCCGAGAAGGCCGGGGTGAAGAAGATCGGGCTCAACACGCTGCGCGACATGGCCGACGACGCGGCGGCGAAGGGCGGCTGCCTCTACGCCTTCGACGTGCGCGACCCGGCCGAGTACAAGGCCGGCCACCTGATCGGCCTGCGCCACGCCGCGGGCGGCCAGCTTGTGCAGGCGACCGATCAATATGTCGGCGTGCGCAACGCCACCATCGTGCTGCACGACAATGACGGCGTGCGCGCGACGATGACGGCGCACTGGCTGCTGCAGATGGGCTGGAAGAAGGTCTTCGTGCTCGACCACCGGCCGGGCAAGAACCAGATCGAGATCGGGCCGGAGAAGCGCGGCGTGCCCGGGCTCGGCGCGATCAAGACGCCGAGCCTGTCGCCAAAGGAGCTCAACGCGCTGGTCGAGCGCGGCGAGGCGCTGGTGATCGATCTCGACACCAGCCTGCGCTACCGCGACGGCCATATCCCCGGCGCTTGGTTCGCCACCCGTGCCAACCTCGCCGAGACCCTCCCCAAGATGGTGGCCGAAGCGCCCAAGGCTCGGCGCATCGTGCTGGTCTCGCCCGACGGCGTGCTGGCGCGGCTGGCCTCGGCCGAGGTCGCGGCGATGGCGGCGTGGAAAGTGGCGACGCTCGCCGGCGGCATGAAGGCCTGGAAAGAGGCCGGCCTGCCGCTGGAGAACGAGCACACCCGCATGGCCGACCCGCCGACCGATGTCTGGTACCGCCCCTACGACCGCAAGGAGGGCATCGAGGCGGCGATGAACCAGTACCTGGAGTGGGAGGTCGACCTCGTCGCCCAGGTCAAGCGCGACGGCGATTCGCGCTTCACCGTGCTGACGATCTAGCGGGGCCGAGAGCAATGGACCGCGATGCGATCATCGCCAAGCTGAAGGCGCAATCCGCGGCGTTCCAGGCGCTGGGCATCGATGCGCTTTATCTGTTCGGGTCCGCGGCGCGTGGCGAAGCTCGGCCCGACAGCGATGTCGACCTGTTCTGTGACTATCGTGTGGGAAAGTTCGACCTGTTCGATCTGATGGAAGCCCGCGAACAGGCCGAAGCGATCCTCGGTCGTCGCGTCGACTTTCTGACCCGTAAGGGCCTTCACCCGGCGCTGCGGGGCGACATCGAAACGTCCGCGGTGCGAATCTTCTGATGCCCGACAAACGCATCCGGCACGTGATCGCCGACATGTTGAGAGCGATCGACCATGTCGAGCAGGCCCTGGCGGGTAGGGATCAGTCCGCCTTGTCCGATGATCCGATCCTGCGTGCTGCGATCGAACGCTTCATCGAGATCGTGTCTGAAGGCAGCCGACACCTGCCGGAAACGATGAAGCAAGCCCATCCGGATATTCCCTGGCGTCGAGTCGCCGACATCGGCAACCACCTGCGACACCGGTACTGGGCCGTCGAGGAGGATATCGTCTGGGGTGTGGCCACCGTACGCTTGCCGGAACTGCGCGAGGTGCTACTTCAGCTCGCCGATGATCCGGACCTCCGCTGACGGCGGCGTTAACGCTCCAACCGCGCGATGAACGCGCTCAGCGCCGGGGCCCATTGCAGGGCGTCGGCGTGGCTGGCCATGTGGCCCTTGTCGGTGACCAGCTCGATATAGGTGAGGTCGATGCCGGCCTCGCGCATCTCCTTGGCGTAGGACACCCCCATCTTGGCCGGGAACAGCGTGTCGTTGGGCGCGATCACGTACAGCACTTTCGCCTTCAGCTTGCTGTAGTCGGCGGTGATGTCGAACGTGCTGATCGCGCGCCGCAAGACGATCATCGAATGGCCGTCATAGGTCTTCGCCCAGTCGCGGGCGTTGGCGCGGATGGCTGCCTCGCGCTTGGCCGGATCGGGAATCGTCGCCGCGAGGATCTCGCGCTGGCCGTAGCCGACCAGGGTCTCGTGGCGAATCTCCTCGAGCAGGGAGGCGATGCCGCCGTTCTCGTAGTACCAGCCGTTGTTCCAGTTGGGATGCGTCGCCAGCCGTTGGCGCAGCTGCTCGACGGCGTCGATGGTGCCCGAGCGCATCTTTGGCGCGGTCACCGTGGCGACGACGCCGTTCATGAAATCGGGATAGCTCACGCCCCACTGGAAGGACTGGAAGCCGCCCATCGAGGGGCCGCACACCGCGACCAGATGCTTCACGCCGAGCGAATCGAGCAGCAGCTTCTGCGAGCGCACGATGTCGCGGATCGTCACCTCGGGGAAGGTCGGCCCATAGGGCTTGCCGGTGCGCGGATCGAGGCTGGCCGGTCCGGTCGAGCCGTGGCACGAGCCCAGCGCGTTGACGCCGACGACAAAGTGCTTGTCGGTGTCGATCGCCTTGCCCGGTCCGATCAGCGCGTCCCACCAGCCCGCCGTGCCGGGCGTCACACCGCGCGGCTCTTTGCCCTTGGCGTGCACGCCCGCGACATGGCCGCTCGACGTATAGCCGTGGACGATGAGGATGGCGTTGTCGCCGGCGGCGTTGAGCTTGCCGTGCGTTTCGTAGGCGACCTCGCAGAGCGGCAGCGCGCCGCCCTTCTCGAGGGCGAAGTCCTTGGTGGCGAAAGTCAGGCCTTCGACGGCGTCGAGCTTGTTTGTCATGGCGCACATCGCACACTGTCCGGCGCCCGCATGCAAGTCCCTCGATCTCACCCTGAGGAGCGCCCGATGGGGCGCGTCTCGAAGGGTGGGCAATGCGCGCGGCGCCTGTTGCCCATGCTTCGAGACGACCGCAAGCGCGGCCTCCTCAGCATGAGGCCGGGTGGCGTGAGGCTGGACAGGTCGCGCGCGCGGTGCTGACGTGTCGTTCATGCTCGTGTTCCGCCAGCTCTTCGACCCGACCTCGTCGACCTACACCTATCTGCTGGGCTGCGCCGACACGCGCGAGGCCGTGATCATCGATCCGGTCTTCGAGCAGGTGCGCCGCGACGCCGCCCTGATCGGCGAGCTCGACCTCAAACTGGTGGCGATCCTGGAAACCCACGTGCACGCCGACCACGTCACCGGCGCCTGGCTGCTGCGCCGCCGCTTAGGCGGCGCCATCGCGCTGTCGAAGACCAGCGGCGCCGAGGGCGCGGACCGGTATCTCGAGCACGGCGATCGCGTCGCCTTCGGCCGACGGCACCTGGAGGTGCGCGCCACCCCGGGCCATACCAATGGCTGCCTGACCTATGTGCTTGATGATCACACGATGGCCTTTACCGGCGACTGCCTGCTGATCCGTGGCAGCGGCCGCACCGATTTCCAGCAGGGCGACGCGCGCGCGATGTATCGCTCGGTGCATGATCGCATCCTCACCCTGCCTGCCGGCTGCCTGCTTTACCCGGCGCACGACTACAAGGGCCACACCGTCACGTCGGTGCGCGAGGAGAGCCGCTACAATCCGCGGCTGGGCGGCGACGTGGCGATCGGCGACTTCGCCGGCCACATGGCCAACCTCAACCTGCCGCATCCCAAGCAGCTCGATGTCGCCGTGCCGGCCAATCTCAAGTGCGGCCGGCCGGAGAACGAGGCCAACGCGCTCAGCGATCCCGACTGGGCGCCACTGCGCTACACCTTCGCCGGCGTCTGGGAAATCCAGAGCCACGCGCTGGAGGAGCATCTCGGCAAGGTCCAGGTGCTCGACGTGCGCGAGCCGGAGGAGTTCGACGGGCCGCTGGGCCATATCCCCGGCGCCACGCTGATTCCACTAGGGCAGCTCAAGGCGCGTGTGGGCGAGCTGGCGCGCGACAAGCCCATCGTCGCGGTGTGCCGCGCCGGCAGCCGTTCGGCGCAGGCCATCACCATCCTGCGCGGCGCTGGCTTCACCGACGTTGCCAACCTCGCCGGTGGCATGCTGCGCTGGCGCACCGACGGTCACGGCACCGACGGCGAGGGAATCTGAGTCGAGGGAGAAACCGATGCTGATACGTCGAATGGCGCTCGCATTCCTGGCCACGGCGCTGCTGGCGCTTTCATCGGCGGCCTGGGCGCAGTCGCGCCCGAGCGACGAGCACCTTCAGCGGCTCATCACGCGGGCGCTGCGGGCCGAGACCACCGTGAAGTTCGCTCGGCCCGAACCGTTGGGATTCGTCAATGTCGCCGTCGTCACCCGCCAGCTCAGCATGACCGCTGGCAACATGGAGTATTACCTGGCCGTGACCGATCCGCGCCTGCCCGATGGGCTGATCTTTTTCTCCAACGAGAAGGCGACGCGCACCTTCCGCATGCATCGCACAGACACGCATCTGCGCCGCGTCGGCAGCGCCAGCAACGATTTGCGGCTGGGCGACGGCGGGCTGACGGTATGGGACGGCCCATCCGCCGACAACGACTTCACTGCCCAGCTCGCCTTCTGGGCGACGGTCAACTGAGACTCAGGCGGCGACCCTGGGATAGCGCAGGTCTTCGGCCAGGCCGGCGCCCATCAGCTCGATGAAATTGTCGCGATAGAACAGGTCGCGCTGGCGCGGCGTGATGTTGGCCGCGTCCATCGAGGCCTCGAAGCGCTTGATCGGATTGCGCCCGCCCTCGACATGCGGGTAGTCCGACGAGAACAGGCAGACGCCGTCGCCGCTATTGGCGATGATCCAGCCGGTGTCCTCGTGCGGATAGGGCGTGACGCGCACCTGTCGCCGCACGAATTCCGAGGGCTTCAGCGACATCTTCTGCAGTCGCTCCTCGTTCTTGAAGAAGGCGTTGTGCGCGCTGTCCATGTTGCGCATCCAGCCCGGCACCCATGAGGCGCCCTGCTCGATGACGCCGAACATCAGCCGGGGGAAGCGGTCGAGCACGCGGTCGATGATCAGCGCGGTGAGCGCCTGCATCGGCGGGATGCCGATCGCCATGTAGTCGATCGATTTGAAGTTGTCGTCGCCGCCATGGAAGTCCGGCACCGGCGGCAGGCCGTTGTTGAAATAGGCCGGATCGAGCAGCTTCCCGCCGCCGCCGACATGGAAGACGATCGGGATGCCGGCCTCCTGGGCCCGCGCCCATAGCGGATCGAAGGCGATGTGGCTGGGCGAGTGGTGCGTCGGGCAGCGCGAGGGGATCATCAGCGCCTTGGCGCCGAGCTTCAGCGCCTCGCGCGCCGCCTTGGCCGTGCGCTCGAAATCGGCCAGCGGGATATAGGCGGTGGGCAGCAGGCGGCGGTCGACAGCGCAGAAGTCGATCATGTGCCGCGTATGGGCGTTGGCCACGGCGTAGGTCAGGTCGAGATCGTCGTCGCCCTCCAGCACGTTGGAATAGTTGAGCAGCGCCGTGGTGAACATCAGCTGGCTGGCGAAGCCCAGCAGGTCGATCGAGCGCGGCCGCTCCTGCTTGCGATACGAACCCAGCGCGTCCCAGTTCTTGCGCAGCATGATCTGCTTGTCGTCGAAGGCCTCGACCCCCATCTCGGCCGCGCGCTTCTCGCGCGTGGCGTGGAAGCCGTCGCGGCGCGGGAACAGCACCGTATCGGTGACGATGGCGCGCGAGCGCGCGTCGAGATACTCGTCGAGGAAGCCCGGCGTCTCCATGATGTGCGCGTCGGCATCGTGGATCACGCGTCCCGTGGCGTAGGGCATCGACCGTTCCTCCGGAGTCTTGGCGAAGAGGGTGCCGCGCAGCGCGCCGAAGTTCAACGGGGCTCACCCGCCATGCGGCACGTCAGGTCGCGGGATCGGGCAGGGGTGGCAGCGGCCGCCGCGCCACCGCGTCGGCTTCCTCCGGCGTCATGCCCAGGCCGCGCAGGATGCTGGCGGCGGTCGCGGTGATGTGGCTGCTCTTGGCGCTGCCGTTGAGCAGGCTGCGGATGGCGGCATAGTTGGTGCCGGTGATCAGATCCATGGCCGCCTCCTTGCTCGCGACCCTGAAGCGCTTCTGCCTGATACCCAAAAGCAGATCGGCATGGACGTAGGGGCGGATGCGCGCATCCCACACCCTTGACACGACGGCGATCGACAGCATGAAGCGCGCCATCTCCGGCTGCTCGAGCGCCAGCTGCATGTAGCGTCGCCCGCCGATCGCCATGCGCTCGGCACCGTCGGTGATGTCGCGGCAGCTCGCGTCGATGCGCTCGCAATAGCTCACGCCGTACTGGATCGTGGCGGCTTCGAGGATCGCCTCCTTGGTCGGAAAGTAGTTGTAGAACGTGCCGTTGGCGACGCCAGCGACGGCGGCGATCTCCTGGATCGCCGCCGCCTCGAAGCCGCGCGCGGCGAACACCTTGGTCGCCGCTTCGATCAGTTGCGCGCGCGTGCGATCGCGCTTGGTGGGCGGCTTTGCCGTTGACAAATTGAGACATCCCTCATAATTGAGATATCCCTCATTTATGAGAGTAATCTCATAAACACTCTATCCATCAGCGGGCGGCGGAGGCAACCATGAGCGGCGCGATGTCCTTGGGGTATCTGGTGTTCGAGGTCAGCCGGCCGGATTCCTGGCGTGCCTTCGCGGTCAATATCCTCGGTTGCCAGGTCGCCGACCACGTCGCCGGCGAGACCTGGGCGCTGCGCATCGATGAAGCGGCCTATCGCCTGCTGCTGCGCAAGGGCAAAGCCGATGACCTCGCCGTCCTGGGTTGGGCCATGCGCGACGAGAAGGCGTTGAGGGAACTGGAGGTCCGGCTGGAGACGGCGGGTGTCGCCGTCGAGAGCTTCAGCGTCGATGATCTCGCCGCTCGCCACGTCGCCGTCGGCCTGCGCTTCCGCGATCCGCGGGGGCTGGTGAACGAGGCGGTTGTTGGTCTGCCGTTGGCGGACACCGCTTTCACGTCCACGGTGACACCGCACGGCTTCTGCACTGGCGAGTTCGGCCTCGGCCACGCGGTGCTCGCGGTCGGCCGCGACACGGCGGCGATGGAGGCCTTCTACATGGACGTCGTTGGCCTGCGGCTGACCGAGCGCATCGATACCAAGATCGGCCCGATCAAGGTCGACGGCGCTTTCCTGCACTGCAATCGCCGGCATCATTCTTTGGCGCTGATCGCGGTACCCAGTCGCAAGCGGCTCCTGCATTTCATGCTGCAGGTGAAGCGGTTGCGCGACGTCGGCATGACCCTGCGACGGGCACGTCTCGCTGGCATCAGCCCGAGCCTCGATCTCGGTCAGCATCCCGACCCCGATGGCACCGTGTCGTTCTATGCGCCCACGCCATCGGGCTTCGACTTCGAGATCGGCGCCGGTAGCGGCGTGATCGACCCGGCGACACACCGCACCGAGATCAAGACCATTACCAGCGACTGGGGACACCAACCGAGCCTGCGCATGAAGCTGCGTGGCGCGGTTGATTTGATCGCCGACAAGTTTCGCCGCGCGGCCTAGCCGGCGGCAAGTGCCTCGAGCCTCTTCGCCACCGCGATCAGGTCCATCCAGGCCTGCCGCTTGCCGCCGGGTGCGCGCAGCAGATAGGCGGGGTGGTAAAGCGGCATCGCTGGAATGCGCCTGCCGTCGGCCAGGGTGTAGTCGAACCACTTGCCGCGCAGCCGCGTGATGCCCTGCTCGGTGTCGAGCAGGTTCTTGACCGCGACGGCGCCGGCCAACACCAGGATCTTCGGCCGCGCCAGCTCGATGTGACGGCGCGTGAAGGCGACGCAGATGGCGCTGTCGCCGACGCTGGGCGTGCGGTTGCCCGGCGGCCGCCAGGGCAGGATGTTGGTGATGTAGAGATCGCGCTCGCGGCTCATGCCGATGGCGCCGAACATGCGGTCCATCAATTGCCCGCTGACGCCGACGAAGGGCTTGCCCAGGCGGTCCTCGTCCTCGCCCGGCGCCTCGCCGATGATCATCACGGGCGCGCCGGGCACGCCGTCGGCGAACACCGTGTTCTTGGCCAGGCGCTTGAGCGTGCAACCCTCGAACGCGCGGATCGCGGCCTCCAGCTCGGCCAGCGTGTTGGCGCTGGCCGCCGCGGCGCGGGCATCCTCGACCAGGCGCGGCGATTCCAGCGGCACCGGGGCGCGGCGCGATGGCGCCACGGGCGCGGTCGGCGTCGCCGGCGCCTCGCCCATGCCGCGCGCCGGTGATGGCTGGATGCGCTCAGGCGTGGCCGGTACCGCCGGACGGGCCGACAGCGCGTAGCGGTCCTGCGCGTCCTCCAGGCTGCAATCCTCGACGCCGGCATCGGCGTACCAGCGCAGCAAGGCGACGGGATCGGTAAGGGGCGAAGCGTTCATCGGCGGCGCAGGATGGTCCGGGCCTCTTCACACGTCCATCGGCATATTTTCCCAAGCCCTTGCCAGGCCGGGTGTAACTGCCTATATGAGCCGCATCGACATTTGGCCGGACTATCGGGCCGTTTCGCCTGAAGCGTTATGCCAGGCGCACGATCGGACGCTCTCCAAACATCGACTAACCGGGCCGCACGAGCGTTTTGGCGCGCGTTTGGCTTACCTTAACTACCGTCTAAATCGAAAGGGTTCCCATGATCACGGGCACCGTCAAGTTCTACAACGCCACCAAGGGCTTCGGCTTCATCCAGCCGGACAACGGCGGCAAGGACGTCTTCGTCCACGCCACCGCTCTGGAGCGTGCCGGCATCCGCGGCCTGGCCGATGGCCAGAAGGTGACGTTCGACACCGCCGAGGACCGCCGCAGCGGCAAGGTCGCCGTCTCGACCATCGAGCTGGCGTAAGCTACTGCGATTCTGCGAAGCCGCCCCGTGAGGGGCGGCTTTTGCATGGAAGGTCTTACACTTACACGCTTCCGCAACATGGCCGCGATACGCTATTCAGCGGCCTGCTTCGACAACGGCCAGGATAGGAATTGAATGTTTTCACCGAACGACAGGGGTTTCCAGGACCGGCTCACCGCGGCCGCCGAGGCCAAGAAGGCCCTGCTGGAAAAGGCGAAGGCGAAGCTCAACGCCGACGACCCGGCCACGCTGGAGAGGCGTGCCGCCCGAGAGGCGATTATCAAGGCGCGCAACGAGCGCCTCGCCGCCAAGGAAGCCGAGCGTCTCGCGGCTGAAGCCGCCCGCAAGGCCGAGCAAGAGCGCATCGCCGCCGAGAAGGCCGCGCGCGAGGCCGCCGAGAAGGCGGAGCGCGAGGCGCGCGAAGCGGCGCTGGCGGCCGAGAAGCAGGCCAAGCGCGATGCGCAGCTCGCCGCGCGCAAGGGTCGCAAGATGCGCGACCTGTCGTGGCTCACCGGCGGCGCCAGCCAGGACGCCTAGGCGTCGACCATCCCCTGTCATCCCGAGCTCGGCGAGGGATCCAGGCAATTTCCATAGATCCCTCGCTGCGCTCGGGATGACAGCAGCGAGGGCGCCGCGCACGCTCAGTGCGCCGCTTTCGGTGTCTCCATCAGCTCGATGAGGACGCCGCCCAGATCCTTCGGATGCAGGAAGATCACCGGCGTGCCATGCGCGCCGATGCGCGGCTCGCCCGTGCCCAGAACGGTCATGCCCTTGGCGCGCATCTCGTCGCGCGCGGCGATGATGTTCTCGACCTCGAAGCAGACATGGTGCTGGCCGCCCTTGGGATTCTTGGCCAGGAAGGCCGTGATCGGCGAGTTCTCGCCATAGGGCTCGATCAGCTCGATCTGCGCGTTGGGCAGGTTGACGAAGCAGACCCACACGCCCTGCTCGGGCATCGACCACTTCTCCGTGACATCCGTGGCGCCGAACACCTCGCGATAGAGCTTCACCGACTGCTCGATCGACGGCGTGGCGACGCCGACATGGTTCAGCTTGCCGATCATGGCTGGACTCCCTGGCTGGGCATGGTGCGTGCCGCCTCATGGCATGCCGGGGTACGATAGTCGATGACCCGGAGGTCGCATGACTGACGATCGCCTGACTCTCTACGGCAGCTTCACCTCGAGTTCGTCCTACAAGCCGATGCTGTTCCTGTCGCTGAGCGGCCTGCCGTTCTCGTTCCGCACCGTCAACCTGAAGAAGGGCGTGCAGAAGGAGGCGGCGCATCTGGCGATCAATCGCTACGGCCAGGTGCCCGTGCTGGCGCATCGCGGCCTGCTGATCGTGCAGTCCAATGTGGTGCTCGACTATCTCGCGCGCACCACGGGCTTCTTCGAGGGCCGCACCGAGCAGGAGCGCTGGCGCGCGCGCGAATGGCTGTCGTGGGAGAACGACGCGATCACCAACGTCGCCAAGGTGCGCCACTACAGCCGCTTCCGGCAGGTCGACCCGGCGGTGATGGATTATTTCCGGCCGCTCGCCGAGGGCGCGCTGGACTTCATCGACAAGGCGCTGGACGGAAGGGACTGGCTGGTGGGCGACGCCTGCACCATCGCCGATATCGGCTGCTGGGGCCGCATGGTTTTCATGGCCGAGGGCGGGATGTCGATGGACGGGCGGCCAAACTTACGGGGGTGGGCGACGCGGCTGCGGGCGATGGCCGGCTTCGCCCTGCCCTACGACCTGATCCCCAAGAAGGACCAGGAATTCTTCGCCCGGGCCGTCTGATGGCGGGGTGGTAGCGCGACCGATCCCGGTACGCTATCAGTCCGCGACGAGCTGACGGACGGAACGGCTGGCCGGCCGGATGCCGGCCATGGATGGGGCTGCGGGAGATCGCGAATGTCGCGCGAGTCTATGGAATATGACGTGGTGATTGTTGGCGGCGGCCCGGCCGGGCTGGCCGCGGCGATCCGCCTGAAGCAGCTCTCGGCCGAGCAGGGGCACGAGGTGTCGGTCTGCCTGATCGAGAAGGGCTCGGAGGTCGGTGCGCATATCCTGTCGGGTGCGGTGATCGACCCGATCGCGCTCAACGAGCTGATCCCGGACTGGAAGGAAAAGGACGCGCCGATCGAGACCGAGGTCACCGACGACCGCTTCCTCTTCCTGACCCAGCCCAACTCGATCGCCTTTCCGAATTTCCTGATGCCGCGGCTGATGAACAATCACGGCAACTACATCGTCAGCCTGGGCAATCTCTGTAAATGGCTGGCCGGCCAAGCCGAGGCGCTGGGCGTCGAGATCTACCCCGGCTTCGCCGCCGCCGAGGTGCTCTACGACGAGGACGGCAGCGTCGTCGGCGTCGCCACCGGCGACATGGGCATCGGCAAGGACGGCCAGAAGAAGGACAGCTACACGCCGGGCATGGAGCTGCGCGCCAAGTACACCTTCATCGCCGAGGGCGTGCGGGGATCCTTGGCGAAGATGTTGTTCGCCAAGTTCAATCTGCGCGACGGGGTCGAGCCGCAGAAATTCGGCATCGGCCTGAAGGAGGTCTGGGAGGTTCCCGCCGACAAGCACCGCAAGGGCCTGGTCGTGCACACCCAGGGCTGGCCGCTGACCGAGACCAAGACCGGCGGCGGCTCCTTCATGTACCACTACGGCGAGAACCTGGTCTCGATCGGCTTCGTGGTGCATCTCAACTACGAGAACCCGTATCTCTCGCCGTTCGACGAGTTCCAGCGCTTCAAGACGCATCCCGACGTGCGCCAGCACCTCGAAGGTGGCAAGCGGCTGGCTTATGGCGCGCGCGCCATCAACGAGGGCGGCATCCAGTCGATCCCCAAGCTGACCTTCCCCGGCGGCGCGCTGATCGGCTGCTCGGCCGGTTTCGTCAACGTGCCGCGCATCAAGGGCAGCCACAACGCGATGAAGAGCGGCATGCTGGCCGCCGAGTCGGCGTTCGAAGCGCTGAAGGCCGGCCGCACCGGCCATGACGAACTCAGTGATTATCCCGAGAAGCTCAAGGCGTCGTGGCTGTGGAAGGACCTCGACAAGGTGCGCAACGTCAAGCCGGCGCTGAAATGGGGCATGACCCTGGGCACGCTCTATGGCGGCTTCGACATGTGGATCCACGACCTCGGCATGCGCCTGCCATGGACGCTCAGGCACGGCAAGGCCGATCACGAATCGCTCAAGCCGGCCAGCGAGTTCAAGCCGATCCAGTATCCCAAGCCGGACAACGTGGTGAGCTTCGACAAGCTCTCCTCGGTGTTCCTGTCGAGCACCAACCACGAGGAGGACCAGCCGGTCCACCTCAAGCTGCGCGATCCGTCCATCCCGATCGGCGTGAACTTGCCGCGTTGGGCGGAGCCGGCGCAGCGCTATTGTCCGGCGGGCGTGTATGAGGTTGTCCTGGGCGACAACAACCAGCCGCGCTTCCAGATCAACGCGCAGAACTGCGTGCACTGCAAGACCTGCGACATCAAGGATCCGTCACAAAATATCGATTGGGCAGTGCCGGAAGGCGGCGGCGGCCCCAATTATCCTGGCATGTGACGGCCCGGGGTTTCGCGGGCGGAGAGGGTTGGCATGACGGACAGGCTCGGACGCTTGACGGCCGCGGCGGTGGTTCTTGTAGTAGCCGGCGGTGCCGCGGTGTGGGGCTGGCTGCAGTGGCAGGGCCCGGCGGCGCCGGCCCAGGCGCAAAGCCAGACCACGCCCTCTGACAAGGCCGGCGAGCCGGCGGCGCGCGGACGCGGGCGGCGCGAACAGAGCGTCGACGGTCTGTTTCTCGCGGGCCGCGCCGCGGAGGCACGGCGCGATCATGAGGCGGCGTTGACGATGGCCGAGGCGGCGCTGACCAAGGCGCCCGACGATCCCGAGATCTACACCATGGCGTTCCGCCAGCGCATTCTCGGCGGGCGGTTGGCCGCCGCCGCCGAGCTGGCGCCCAAGATGCTGGCGCGCAAGGCCGATGACGGCTTCGCCCACCTCGTCCTGGCGCTGCCGCTGATCAAGAAGGGCGACTACAAGGCCGCCGAGGCCCATTTCGAGCAGCTCGGCGATCGCTCCGGCTCGGGCATCCTCAGGCCCTTCTCGGAGGCCTGGCTCAAGGCCGGGCAGAAGGACTTCGCCGCGGCGCGCGAGCGGCTGGCGACGGTGAAACCGGGCGACGACGATCCCTTCATGCCGGCGTGGCGTACGCACGCCGCCCTGATCGATGAGATGGCGGGCGACAAGGCGGCGGCGGAAGAGGGTCTGCGCGCGGCGATCAACGGTGAGGTGCCGGCATTGCGGCCGGTGGTGACGCTGGCGGCCTTCCTGCGCCGCAACGGCAAGGCCGACGAGGCGCGCGCGATTCTCAGGAAGTTCGCCGACGCCAATCCCGAAGCCGTGCTGATGGACGCGCTGATCGCCAGCACCGATACGCCCAGGGCGCCGACGCCGGCCGATATGATCGGCGAGACGCTGTTCGATCTCGGCGCGCTGCTCGCCGGCTCGGGCGGCGTGATCAACGGCCAGCGCGTCGAGGGTGTCGAGGAACGCGTGCTGATGTTCATGCGGCTGGCGCTCGAGCTGAATCCGAATCTCGACACCGCGCGCCTGGTGATCGCCGATATCTACGAAAGCTTCGGCGCGCCGCGCAAGGCGATCGAGACGCTGGACGCCGTGCCGAGAATCTCGCCGCTCTATTGGCGCGCGCGCCTGCGCGCGTCGCTGGCGATGGTCGAGGCCGATCGCATCGACGAGGCGGTCAAGGCGCTGCAGGCCCTGGTCGACGAGCGCCCCGAGCGCATCGACGCGGCCTGGACCCTGGGTGATCTGCTGCGCAGCAAGGAGCGCTACGCCGAGGCCGCCAAGGTCTTCGACGTCGCCATCTCGCGCGTCGCCACGCCGGGGCCGCGCCACGCCGCGCTGTGGTTCGGCCGCGGCATGTGCCGCGAGCGCACCAAGAACTGGCCCGGCGCCGAGGCCGACCTGAAGCGCGCGCTCGAGCTGATGCCCGATCAGCCCTACGTGCTGAACTACCTCGGCTATACCTGGATCGATCGCGGCGAGAATCTCGAAGAGGGCATGGAGCTGCTGAAGCGCGCGTTGAAGCAGCGGCCGGACGATGGCGCGATCACCGATTCGGTGGGCTGGGCCTACTACCGGCTGGGCAAGTACGACCTCGCCGTCGAGTACCTGGAGCGCGCCATCCAGCTCAAGGCCGACGACGCCACCATCGTCGATCATCTGGGCGACGCCTACTGGCATGTCGGCCGCCGCCGCGAGGCGCGCTTTCAATGGGAACGCGCGCTGGCCGGCAAGCCCGAGCCCGACCGCATCGAGATCATCAAGCGCAAGCTGGTCGAAGGCCTGACCCCCGAGCTCGACCAGCCGACAGTCGGACCCGGCGCCAGCGAGCCCCCCAAGACCCCCGACGCGCCCGCCGAGAAGAAGTGATCGTCGCTTTCTTCACCTTCCCCCGGAAGGCGGAGTTGTCGCGTATGAACTTCTTTCCTTCTCACGGGGAAGGCGGGGAGAAGGTGCCGAGCGAAAGCGAGGCGGATGAGGGGCTTCCTCGTGCAACGACAAACGCTGTCGTTGTTGAGACTCCGCGAAGCCCCTCATCCGCCCTTCGGGCACCTTCTCCCCGCCTTCGCGGCGAGAAGGAAGAGCTTGGCGATCCATATGCGATAGCCCTGCCCTCCGGGGGAAGGGAAGGCCGCACGAGGAGAGAGCGCCGTCGAACGACTCAGTACTTCGCGATCACCTTCTCGGCGAAGTCCCTGAGATTTTCTGCGATCTCGCCGACACCATCACCGTCGCGCCGGCCGGAGACCTGATGCTGACGATCGACGGTCCTTTGGCCGGTGCGATCGTCGGCGAACCGGCCGACGACAACCTGGTGCTGCGCGCCGCGCGCGCGCTGGCGGGCCGTGCGGGCGTCGCGCCGAAGGCGGCGATCCGTCTCACCAAGCGTATCCCGGTCGCCGCTGGCCTAGGCGGTGGCTCGGCCGATGCGGCCGCCACGCTCTTGGCGCTGGTCGAGCTGTGGGGCGTGGCGATGCCCGAAGACGAGCTTTTCGATCTCGCTGCGACCCTGGGCGCCGACGTGCCGATGTGTCTTGCCGGTCGGACGGCGCAGATCTCCGGCGTCGGTGAACGCGTCGCGCCGGCGGTCGCCTTGCCCGCCGCCGCCATCCTGCTGGTCAATCCCGGCAAACCGTTGCCGACACCCGCTGTCTTCGCCGCCCGCGTGCGTGTCGGCGCCGCGTACAGCATCGCGGCACCACTCGACACGGCGCCGCGCGATGTCGAGACTTTTGGCCGGTTGCTGCGGGCGCGGGGTAACGACCTCACCGATGCCGCGCGCATGGTGGCGCCGGCGATCGCCGATGTGCTGGGCGGGCTTTCGGGCACCAGCGGCTGCCGTGTCGCGCAGATGAGCGGCAGTGGGGCCACCTGCTTCGCGCTCTACGATGATGTCGCCGCGGCGCAAGCGGCGCGATCGACCATCCAGCGCGACCACGCGAGCTGGTGGACATATTCGGGCACGCTGGTCTGATCGCGCTACTTCGCGCCGGTGCTCTTCACCATGTCGCGCAACAGGTCGAAGAGATCCTGTGAGACCTCGCCGTTCACCGGCAGGCTGGCGGTCTTCTGGAATTCCCTGATCGCCGCCGTCGTGGCGGGGCCGATGATCCCGTCGGGCGGGCCGTTGTAGAACTTCAGCGCGAACAGCATCTTCTGGATCTCGACCAACTGATCCCGGGCGTCGATCGGCTTCACCGTCTTGGCCGGCAGGTCGGGCGCGGTGGTTCCCGGCGGTGTCGCCGGCGCGCTCGACGGCGGCGACCCGCGCGCGGCCAGCCGCACGGCGTCGACGATGGTCTTGTACTCGGTTTCGCCGATCGTCTGGGCGCGCTGCAGGTCGGCGGCCGGCAGGCGCTTAGACAGGTCGGCCTGCTTGGCCGTCGCCGATAGGTAGACCTCGCTCTTCTCGCCATCGGTGAACTTCGCGAACTGCGCCGCCATGGCGTACCAGACGATCGCCGCCACGGCGTCGCGCCGCGTGCCTTGGCCGTTCTCGTGCATGATCGCCAGGGCGAGCATCGAGTTTGGCACGCCGGCGCGCGCCGCCGCGCGCATCATCTCGAAGGCGCCGACCGGATCGGCGCGCGTGCCGTTGCCGTCGCGCATCAAGAGCGCGAGGTTGTGCTGCGCCATCGGCACGCCGGCGGCCACCGCCTTGCGGTACCACTCGACCGCCTTGACCGTGTCCTTGGGCACCTCGAAGCCACGCTCGTACATCACGCCGGCGTTGAACATGGCGCGCGGTGAACCCTTCGCGGCGGCGCGCAGCATCCACTTCGCGCCTTCGGCCGCGTCGGGCGCCGTGCCGGCGCCCTCGATGTAGCGGCGGCCCAGCTCCTCCATGGCATCGACATCGCCTGCATCGGCGAGCCGCCGCAGCGTGTCGTTCTGGTTCTCGACAACGGCGGCGACAGGCGGCTTGGCCGTATCGGCCACCGGGGTGGCTGGTGGTGTCGCTGCCGGCGGCGTCGGCTCGGCGGTGTCGGCGGGCTTGGGCGATTCGGCACTATCGGTCGGTTTGGCCGTATCCGCCGGCTTTGGCGGGGCTGGTGCCTCGGCCGGCTTGGCCGGGACGGCGCTATCGGCGGGGCTCGGTAGGGCCACGGTTGCGGTGGGCGTGGCGCGCATCGGCGCGTCGGCCGGCTTGACCACCGCGGCGTCGGGCTTGGCCGGCGGCATCGCCGCCTGCTTTGGTGCGTCCGGAAGCTTGGTGGCGCCGCGCTCTTGCCACCACCACCAGCCGCCGCCGATGGCGAAGGACACGATCAGGATACCGACGGCGATGCCCGACATGCTGTGCCGATGCGCCGAATCGGACAGCGCGTCGCGTTTGCCAGCAGCCAGGGTGTGCGCTACCGCCGCCTTGTCGTCGGCGTCGGTCTTGTCCGTCGTCGGCGTCGCTTTGGTCGTGTCCTCGGTCATTGTCTCGGGCTTGATCGGGAACCGGCGTGGCAAAAGCCTAGCATAGCCCGGAACCATGAAACGCAACTCATCGTGACAGTGTCATGACGCCGCGCCGCAGTGTTAGCACGAGGGACGACAAAAGTAGCACCGCCCCGGCCTGATGCAGGGTTGCGAGCGCGATCTGCGCACCACTCAAGATTGTGGCGACGCCCAGCGCGAATTGCAGCGCCGTCATCGCGGCGACCATGTTGGCGGCGCGGCGCACCGGCTGCGAGACGTCGGCGCGCCGGGCGCGCCACCAGAACAGCGCGACGCCCAGCACCAGCGCCGTGGCAAGCCAGCGATGGGCGAACTGCACGCCGGCCTGCGTCTCGACAAGATTGCGCCAGGCCGGCGCGAGATCGAACAGGCCGGGTGGTAGCCAATAGCCCGACATGGTGGGGAAGGTAGTGTGCACCTGTCCGGCGCGCAGTCCGGCGACGAAGGCGCCCCATACGATCACGACAAACAGCGCGCCGATCAGCGCGCGCGCGCCCAAGGCGATCGCCCGATCGCCGTGCCGATGATGCTCGGGTCGCGACGGCGCCAGCAGGCTCAGCACCAGCCACAGGATGTAGGCGTAGAGCGCCACGGCCAGGGTCAGGTGCATCGCCAGCTTGTAGTGGCTGACCGCCGGCTGGTCGCGCAGCCCGCTCGCCACCATGATCCAGCCAATCGCCCCTTGCAGGCCACCGAGCACCAGCAGCACGACAAGGCGCGGCACCAGCCAGCGCGGCACGCGGCGGCGGATCAGGAACCAGGCCAGCGGCAGCGCGAAGGCCAGGCCGATGACGCGGCCCCACAGGCGATGGATGTATTCGGGCCAGAAGATCTCTTTGAACTCGGCCAGGCTCATGCCCTGATTGACGAGGCGGCCCTGTGGCGAGGCGGCGTATTTCGCCAGCTCGGCCTGCCACGCGGCCTCCGTGAGCGGCGGCAGCCAGCCGGTCACCGGCCGCCACTCGACCATCGACAGGCCGGATTCCGTGAGCCTGGTCAGCGCGCCGATCACGATCATGACGAAGATCATCGCCGCGACCACGGCCAGCCAGCGGCCGATGGCGCGCTCGTCCGCGCGCGACGGCGCCGACGTCCCGGCCAGTGATGAGGACACCACGCTCATAGTGCGGGGTTGTGGGGGTGAGGTCGGCCCCTGTCAATCCGACCCTCCGCCGCGTTCCGGCGGCCCCAGGGCGTATCCGCTTGCTATGATGGCGGCCGTGGAAACGCCGCAACTCCTGCTCAGCGCGCTGGCGCTGGGCGCCGCCTATGCGTTGGTCGCGGTCGGCTTCGTGCTGACCTTGAACGCCGCGGGTGCAGTGAACTTCGCGCATGGCGATTCGGTGATGCTGGGCGGCGTCGCCGCCGTCCTGCTCGGTGTCGCGGCGCAGGCCGCGGGCTGGAGTGTTCCGGGCGTCGTGCTGCTGCCCGCCGTGATCCTGCTCGGCGCGCTGCTGGGCCTGGCGATCGGTGCGGCCGGATTCCTGCCGTTGAAGGACCGGCCGCCCTCGGCCGTGTTTGTTGCCACCATCGCCATCGCCTCGATCTTCGAGCAATCGGCGACAGCCTTCTTCGGCCCGGCGCCACGCTCGGCGCCGCCGGTCTGGCGCGAGGGCACGTCGCAGCCGTTGGCGATGATCGCCGTCGCGGCACTCGTGCTGGGCACCGTGTACCTCGTGCTCGAACGCACGCAGCTCGGCCGTCGCTTCCGCGCGCTGGCGCAGGATCGCGAGATGGCGCGCGCCCTGGGCATCCCGGCGACGCCCTTGATCGCCGCGGCCTTCGCCGCCGGCGGCGGGTTGGCGGGGCTGGCCGGGGCGCTGCTCGGCCATCAGTTCCTCGTCGTCGCCAACCAGGGCCCGGGCTACATGCTCAAGGCCTATATCGCCGTGGTGATCGGCGGCTGGGGCAGCGTGCCCGGCGCGCTGGCCGGCGCGCTGCTGATCGCGCTGTTCGAGACCTTCGTCGCCACCGCGCTGTCGGCGGTATGGGCCCAGGCGCTGCTCTACGTCGCGGTGCTGCTGGTGCTGCTGCTGCGGCCGCAGGGCCTGTTCGGCGAGCCTGCGGGACGGCGCGCGTGAGCCGCCTGCGCGAGATCGCGACGCCATCGGGCACGCTGGTATCGGTCCTCGTGATCAGCGCTGGTGTGGCGCTCGCCGGCGGCGGCGATTCCTACGCGATCAGGCTGGCGACGCTGGCCGGCATCCAGGCGCTGCTGGCGCTGGGCTACCAGATGGTGTTCGGCCATGCCGGCGCGCTGTCGCTGGCGCAGGGCGCGCTATTCGGCCTGGGCGCCTACGTCGCGGCGTTGGTGGCGTTGTCGGCAGGTGGCGGTGGCTGGGCGACGCTGTCGCTGCCCGCGGCGATGATCGTGCCAGCGTTGCTGGCGGCGGTTGTGGGCGCCGTCGTGCTGCGCCTGGAGACGCACTACTTCGCGCTCGCCACCCTGGCGCTGGCCCAGCTCATCCATCTCGGCGCGGTCAACTGGGAAAGCGTGTCGGGCGGCGCCAACGGCCTGTCGGGCATCCCGACCTTGTCGCTGATCGGCGCCGATGTCGCGCGCGGCTGGCCGATGCTGTTGGTGACCTGGGGATTGGTGGCGCTGATCGCCTTCGATACCGCGTGGCGGCGCGCCGGCCTGCGCGGCGCCACGCAGGATCTCGCGCGCGATCATCCGCTGGCGGCGTCCTCGATCGGCATCGACGTCGCGCGCCTGCGCTATGTCGAGTTCGTCGCTGGCGCCGCGCTCGCCGGCCTGGCGGGCGGATTGCAGGCGCACGTCGTGGGCGTGGTCTCGCCCGACGGCGCCGATATCGCGGTGATGATCGGCTGCCTCACCGCCGTGGTTGTCGGCGGCCGCACGCGGGTCAGCGGCGCGATCCTCGGCGCCATTCTTCTCGTGCATCTGCCAGAGTGGTTCCGCTGGCTGGAGAACCGCCAGCTCATCGCTTACGGCATCGCCACGCTGTTGATGGTCGTGCTGGCGCCCGAAGGGCTGGTGTCGCTGATCGACCGCGCGCTGAAGGTCGTGTGGCCACGTCGCCGCGCGCTGGCGCCGCGACCGGTCACGCAAAACGTCGCATCGCGAGCGAAAACCGGCGGGCCGGCCTTGCAGGCCTGGCATCTGTCGAAGAGCTATGGCGGCGTGCGGGCGGTCGACGATGTGTCGCTCAGACTCGCGCCGCGCGACACGCTGGCGGTCATCGGGCCGAACGGCTCCGGCAAGACCACGCTGCTCAACCTGCTGACCGCGGTCGCGCGACCGGACTTGGGTACCGTCACCTTGGGCGGCCTGTCGGTGGAGCGGGCGTCGGCGGATGCGGTGGCGCGTGCCGGTTTGGCGCGCAGCTTCCAGACCGCCGATCTGCCCGGCGCGCTCACGATCCTCGACGCGGTCGCCGTCGGCGCGCACCGCCACCCCGACGAGGCCGCCCGTGACGTCGCCTGGCGAGCGTTGCGGCGCCTGGGACTCGAGGCCGACGCGGCGACGGCTGTCGGGCAATTGCCGGCCGGAAGGCGGCGGCTGGTGGAAATCGCGCGCGCGCTGGCGACGCAGCCCTGGCTGCTGGCGCTCGACGAGCCGGCCGCCGGGCTGTCGCCCGCCGAGCGCGCGGCGCTGGCCGACGCGCTGGCCCGCCTCGCCGCCGATGGCCTGGGCATCATCGTCGTCGAGCACGATCTCGATTTCCTGGCGCGATTCTGCGCCCGTGGCATCTGCCTCGATCGCGGCCGCGTGATCGCCACCGCGCCGTTTGCGCAACTGCGGCGCGATCCCGCCGTGCTCGCCGCCTATGTCGGGGACGCGGCATGAGGGCGGCGCTGCACATCGAGGCGCTGACCGTCGGCCACGGTGGCGAGCCGGTGCTGCGCGATGTCTCGCTCGCTGTCGAGCCCGGCCGCGTCGTGGCATTGCTCGGCGCCAATGGCGCGGGCAAGACGACCTTGCTGCGCGCCGTGATGGGCTTGGTTCGCGGCGATGGCCGCATTCGCATCGGCGAGCGCGAGATCGGCGCGCTGTCGCCCGAACGCCGCGCACGAGCGGGCCTGGGCTATGTGCCGGAGGGGCGCCGTGTGTTCGCGGGACTGACCGTGCGCGAGAATGTCGAGGTCGCGGCCGCCGGTGGCGCGGCGTCGCGCGGTCGGCGGATCGAGGAGATGTTCGCGCTCTTCCCGGCGTTGGCCGAAAAGGCGAACGAACGCGCCTGGCGGCTGTCGGGCGGCCAGCAGCAGATGCTGGCGATCGCGCGGGCGCTGGCGATGCGGCCACCGGTGCTGCTGCTCGACGAGCCGTCGCTGGGACTGGCGCCGATCATCGCGCGCGAGGTCTTCGCCCGCCTGCGCGCCATCGCCGACAGCGGTGTGGCGGTGCTGCTGGCGGAGCAGAACGCGGCGCGGGCGCTGGCGATCGCCGACGAGGCCCTCGTGCTCGCGCGCGGCGGCGTGGAGCGTCGCGGGCCGGCCGACGGACTGACGCCGGAGGCGGTGGCCGATCTGCTGGTGGCGGGGTAGAACCGCGCGGCATGTCGCAATCCGCGTTCGCCTACCTCACATCGCTGTTCGCAAGCACCGGCTTCTGGCTGCCGGCCGCCGTCGTGCTCGTCGCCGGGCTGATGCGCGGCTTCGCCGGCTTCGGCTCGGCGATGCTGATGGCGCCGATCTTCGCCATCCTGTTCGGCCCCACCGACATGATCGCGACCGTGGTCGCCATCGAGCTCGCGGTCAGCCTGCAGCTCTTCCCGCGGGCGCGACGGGAGTGCGACTGGAGGATCATCGGGCCGATGAGCGTCGTCGCCTGCCTCGCCATGCCCTTCGGCGTCTGGCTGCTGGCCAGCGTCGACAAGGGGCTGATCGTCAAGGTCGTGTCGGCGATCATCGTGCTGTTCGTCGCCGTGCTGGCCACCGGGCTGCGCTGGAAGGGCGAGCGCTCGGTCGTCGCCGGCTCGATGGTCGGCGTGATCTCCGGCATGATGATGTCGGTCACCAGCGTCGGCGGGCCGCCGGTGCTGATCTATCTGCTGGCCGGCAACGATCCGCCGGCGCGCCATCGCGCCAATATCATCACCTACTATATGGCGACGCAGTTCCCGCTGATCGCCATCCTTTTCTGGAGCGGCGTCGCCGGCTGGGAGTCGCTGGCGCGCGGCGTCGTGCTGCTGCCGTTGATGCTGGTGGGCTCGTGGATCGGCGCCAAGCTGTTCCAGCCCGAGAACGAGCGGCTCTATCGCAACGTCGCGCTCGTCATCCTGTTCTGCGCCGGCGCCTTCGGGCTGTTGCGCGATTTCATCATGCCCTGAGGAGGCGCCCTATGCGTATCGTCGCCATCCGCTCGATCGTCTCGCCGATCCGCTCGGCCATCGCCAACGCCTATATCGACTTCAGCCAGATGACGGCCAGCGTCGTGGCCGTGGTCACAGATCAGATGGTCGACGGCAAGCCGGTGATCGGCTTCGGCTTCAACTCCAACGGGCGCTACGCCCAGAAGGGCCTGCTCGAGGAGCGCTTCATCCCGCGTCTGCAGCTCGCCGATCCGCAAAGTCTGCTCGACAACGAGGGCCTGCTGAGCCCGCAGAAATGCTGGGCGGCGATGATGAAGAACGAGAAACCCGGCGGCCATGGCGAGCGCTCTGTCGCGGTCGGCGTGCTCGACATGGCGCTGTGGGACGCGGTCGCCAAGGCCAAGCGCGTGCCGCTGTGGAGACTGCTGGCCGAGCGCTACAACGGCGGGCAGGCCGACGAGCGTGCCTGGGTCTACGCCGCCGGCGGCTACTACTATCCGGGCAAGGACCTCGAGCAGCTGCAGGACGAGATGAAGCGCTATCTCGACCTCGGCTATTCCTGCGTGAAGATGAAGATCGGCGGCGTGCCGTTGGCCGATGACCTGCGCCGCATCGAGGCGGTGCTGAAGATCGTCGGCAAGGGCGAGCGGCTCGCGGTCGACGTCAACGGCCGTTACGAACTGAAGGAGGCGATCGCCTGCGGCGAGGCCATCGCCGGCTACGGCCTGCGCTGGTACGAGGAGCCGCTCGATCCACTCGACTATCTCGCGCACGCCGCGCTCGCGCCCCACTACGCGCCGCCGCTGGCGACCGGCGAGAACCTGTTCTCGATGCAGGACGCGCGTAATCTGATCCGCCACGGTGGCCTGCGGCCCGATCGCGACATCCTGCAGTTCGACCCGGCGCTCTCCTACGGCCTGGTCGAGTACCTGCGCACGCTCGACATGCTGCGGTCGAACGGCTGGTCGCCACGCCGCTGCGTGCCGCACGGCGGCCATCAGTTCGCGCTCAACATCGCCGTCGGGCTGGGCCTGGGCGGCAACGAATCCTATCCGCAGGTCTTTGCGCCCTTCGGCGGCTTCGCCGACGACTGCCCGGTCGAGGACAGCCGCGTGCGCATGCCCGACGCGCCGGGCATCGGTTTCGAACGCAAGGCCGACCTCTGGGCGGTGATGAAGCCGTTGACGGAGGGATAGTGTAGGATCGGCCAGGAAAAGGAGATCACCATGAGCGTGATCGTCAATCTGCCACCCGATCTCGAGGACCGGCTGCGTGCGCGTGTCGCCGCCGGGGAGTTTGACTCGCTCGAAGCCGCCGTCAGCGAGGCGGTTCGTCAGTTCGACCTGACGCAGCCTCTCTCGGAAGAGTTGCGCGTCGCCGTCGCCGAGGGTCTGGCGCAGTCGTTGCGCGGCGAGAGCGCGCCGATCGACTTCGCCGAGCTGAAACGGGAACTGCGTTCGGGTCTTGGCCGCTCGGGTGGCTGATGCCGACGTTGACGTGGGCGCCACGCGCCCGCGAGGACATCGTCGAGATTTGGAACTACTACGCCGGCCATAACCCCGATGCGGCGGATCGGTTGCTCGACGAGATCGAGCGGATCGCGAGATTGCTTGCTGACAATCCCCTGATGGGAGTGGGGCGGAACGAACTCGGCCCCGGCGTGCGGACATTCGTTGCCGCCCGGATCTTTGTCATGGCCTAGCGTGTTGTCAAAGACGGCATCGACATATTGGCCGTGGTTCATCACGCCCGCGACGTGCGGCGCGTGTTGCGGGGACTTTGAACGGGGGTGGGTGGACGATGCGCGTGCGTCGGTACGATCCCCGTATCGTTGGCCTGATCCGCTGCGATACGATCGATAGGGCGCTGGTCCACCTCACGTGTGGCGGCTGAGCAAGACACGGGAGAGTTGACATGGCGGTACCGGTGATTTCCGCGTTCTACGGCGGATTGCTCGGCGTCCTGGCCGTCGTACTGGCGGTGCTGGTGATCAACCAGCGCCAACGCACGCGCATTGGCATCGGCGATGGCGGCGACCAGCGGCTGGCGCTGGCGGGTCGCGCCTTCGGCAATTTCATCGAGTACGCGCCACTCGCCCTGGTGTTGTTCGTGCTGCTCGAGCTCTGCGGCGGGCCGCGGCTGGCGGTGCATCTGTGCGCCGGCGGCTTCGTCGTCGGGCGTATCGCCCACGCCTTCGGCATCAGCCGCAGCTCGGGCACGAGTGTCGGCCGCTTCGTCGGCACGATCCTGACTTTCCTGTCGATGCTGGTGGCGGCGATCTGGCTGATCGTGCTCACGGCGCGGCAGCTCTGAGGCGCTGCCCGAAGAGACGCGCGGCTACTCCGCCGCGATCGCGCGCACGCCTTCGGCCTTGAGCGCGCGGTCGAGCCAGAGCTTCGACAGCTTCTCCTGCAGGCCCTGTTGCGCCAGCCGCTGGCGCAGATTGGCGAAATCGACCAGGTCCATGCGCTGATCCTGGTTGAAGCAGGAGAACACCACGGTCTCCTTGCCGGTCACCGGATCGACCTGCCGCTGCAGGCACTGGGCGCAGATCTCCTTCATCATGCACTGCATCGGGGAGTTGATGCTGGCGATCGCGTGGTGGTCGGCGCGCTCAATGAACGGCGCGAGCACGCCGTGTCGCGCCAGGCGCACGGCGTTCATCATGCCGTCGGAGCCGATGGCGATGATGCGGTCGAGCGCGCGGTAGGCGATCGCCTGCTCGCCGAGCTCGCCCGAGGCATAGGCGCGCATGGCCTCGACGATATTGGCGACGATGGCGCGATCCCGCGGGCGGCCCGGCGCGAAGCCCGGCGCCTCGTCGCAGCACCACACCACGACGTCGGCTGCGGCTTCGATCTCGGCCACCTTGTAGCGGTCGATCACGCGCTTGTAGCCGGCGAAGTACAGCACCTTCGAGCCGGCGGCGCGCAAAGCGGCGCCGATCGAGAACAGCACGGCGTTGCCCAGGCCGCCGCCCACCAGCACCACGGTCTCGCCAGCCTCGACCTCGGTCGGCGTGCCGGTCGGGCCCATCAGGATCACCGGCTCGCCCGGCTTCAGATCGGTGCAGAGATCGGACGAGCCGCCCATCTCCAGCACGATGGTCGACAGCAAGCCGCTGTCCTTATCGACCCAGGCGCCGGTGAGCGCGAGGCCCTCCATCGCCAGCACCGTGCCCTCGACGCGCCGCGCCTGGGCCTCGAAATTCTGCAGGCGATAGAATTGGCCGGGCTCGAAGGCGCGCGCCGCCGCCGGCGCCTTGACCACGACCTCGACGATGGTCGGCGTCAGGCGATGCACCGCGTGCACCGTGGCGCGCAATTCGGCGTTGGCGCGGTCGATCAGCTCGCGCGGCCGCGCCGCTGCCGGCACCTTGGCCAGCATGCGCGATACGACAGGATAGCCCTGCTTGGTGCCGCCCATCGCCTTGACGACATTGCCGGCGAAGGAGGGATGCAGGTCGCCCCAGAAGGACACCGTGCGGCCGTCGCCGTGCTTGTACATCAGTACCTGTGGCGTGGCCGGCTTGGCGATGCGCTCGGGCGAGACCGGGTTGCCGTCCTCGTCGAGCGCGCGGAAGTACTTGCCGTCGAGCATGGCGTGCGCGCCATCCTCGCGCGCCAGCACGGTGTTGGGCTGCGTGCCGGCGGCGACCAGGATCGAGCGCGCGGGCAGCACCGTCTCGAAGGCGGCGCCATCCTTCTCGCCCTTCACCTTCAAACCCTTGGCATGGCCGTAGGCGTCGATCTCGACGGCGACCGGCGTAAGTCCCTCGGCGAAGCGGATGCCTTCTTCGAGGCCCTTGTGAACCTCCTCGTGGTTCAAGGTGTAGGAGGGCGAGTCGATCAGGCGGCGGCGATAGGCGATGGTGACGCCGCCCCAGCTTTCGATCAGCGGCGCGAAATCCGGCGCACGTCCGGCGCGCTCGGCCGCCTCGCGCTCGGCGTGCAGCGCGCGCGCGTGGGCGAGGTACTCGTCGGCGATCTCGCGCTCTTCGGCGGTCCATGACGCCCGCACCGCGTCCTCGCCGCGCTCGGCGACCAAGGTCTCGTGGCGCGCCAGGAACTTCTCGACCTGGAGCGTGTAGTAGGCGAGCGATTCGGTGGCGGTGTCGATCGCCGTCAGGCCACCACCGATCACCACGACAGGCAGGCGGATCTGCAGATTGGCGAGGCTGTCCTTCTTGGCCGCGCCGGTGAGCTGTAACGCCATCAGGAAGTCCGAGGCCTGCCGCACGCCACGCGCCAGGCCGTTGGGCATGTCGAGCACGGTCGGCTTGCCGGCGCCCATGCACAGCGCGATGTGGTCGAAGCCCATCTCGAACGCGCTCTCGACGGTCAGCGCGCCGCCGAAGCGCGTACCGCCGACCATCGCGAACTGCGGCCGCCGCTCCAGCAGCAGGCGCACGGTCTTCAGGAAGTTCTTGTCCCAGCGCACGGTGATGCCGTACTCGGCGACGCCGCCGAAGCCCGCCAGCACCCGCTCGCCGAGATCCTCGCGCAGATCCTCGAAGTCGCGCAGCGGCGCGAAGGGCACGCGGCCGCCCGACTCGTTCACACCGCACATCGCCGGCTCGATCGGCTCGATCTTCAGCCCGTCGATGGCGACGACGTGGTGGCCGTCGTTGATCAGGTGATGCGCGAGGTTGAAGCCCGCCGGGCCGAGGCCGACCACCAGCACGCTGCGGCCGGTCGACGGCTTCGGCAGCGGCCGGCGCAGGTTCATCGGGTTCCAGCGCGTCAGCAGCGAATAGATCTCGAAGCCCCAGGGCAGCGACAGCGCGTCCTTCAACGTGCGCGTCTCGATCTGCGGGATGTCGACCGGCTCCTGCTTCTGGAAGATGCAGGCCTTCATGCAGTCGTTGCAGATGCGATGCCCGGTAGCGGCGACGAGCGGATTGTCGACGGTGATGATGGCCAGCGCCCCCAAGGTGTAGCCCTGGCCTTTGACCAGGTTCATCTCGGAAATCTTCTCCTCGAGCGGGCAGCCGGCCAAGGTCACGCCGAACGGGTTCTTGGTGAAGGCGCCGGTCTTGCGATCCTTGTATCCGCGCGAGCAGCTGTCCTTGCCCTGGTTGTGGCACCAGATGCAGTACTGCGTGTGGTCGAGCGCGTAGGCGAGATCGCCGCCCTTGTCGGTGAGATGGAAGCCGTCGCGCGGCCGGCGCAGCGCGTCCGGCAGCTTCATCTTCAGCACGCCGTCGACGGTTTCGGTCTCGACCGGCACGAGCTTTTCGAAGTCGAGCTTATGCGGCTGCTTGAACAGCGCCCCGGCGCGATGGCGCACCTTGCCCTCCTTGGCGAACAGCGCCCAGGCGGCGTAGCGCGTCAGCGCCTCGATCTCGGGCGTCGGTGTGGCGATCTTGTACTCGGCGTCGAGATGGCGCGGCACCGTCGTGGCGAAGGCCAGCTCGCGCGCCTCGAGGTCGATCGAGGCGTCGCCGAGGTCGACGCCGACCACCGCGTTGGCCGCCGCCGTGACGGATGCGCCGTCGAGCGCCTCGGCCACCGGCTGCTTGATCGCGCGCGCGGCGTGGCGCTGCACGAAGAGCCGCTTGCAGTCGTAGAGCGGCATCAGCCGCGCATGCGCCGCGCGTAGGGTCCGGTTGGGCGCGGTGACACCGAAGAGGTCGGCGAGGAAATCGTCGAGATGCGGCGCCAGCTCGATCAGCAGGGCCGACTCGTCCTTGTCGGCCAGCGCGTCGGGCGCCGTGCGCGCGGCCAGCAGGCGGTTGTGCAGGGCGACGTCGACGCCGGCGAGAGCCGACACGAAGGCCGCGTCGAGCCGGCCAAGCCCGTCGCGCGTGTAGAGATCCGTGAAGGACAGGCCGTGCCTGAGGGAGAGGGCAGACATCAGGTCCAAACGCCGATCGTTAGTGTACGAACGTTCTCAATCTAGCCCGTGAAGCGCACGGCTTCAAACAAGCATGTCTTACGCCGGGATAAGGTCAAACTTCGACTTGTGCCCCCAGTTCCACCGCCCGGTTGGGTGGAATGCGGAAGAACACCTTGGTCGCCGCCGCCGTGGTCGACAGCGCGATGAAGATACTTTGTCGCGCCCGCCCAAGGGGCGACTTCGCCGAGGGCACCAGCGTCTCGCGGCCGAGGAAGAACGAGGTCTGCATCTCGTCATAGGCCAGGCCGTGCTGGCGACATCGCGCCAGCGCCGCCGGCACGTCGGGCTGCTCCATGAAACCGTAGCGCGCCACCACGGTGTGGAAACCCTTGCCCAGCCGTCGCACCTCGACGCGGCGCGTCTCGGCGACGCGCGGCACGTCCATGGTCAGGACGTGCATCAGGATCACGCGCTCGTGCATGACCTTGTTGTGCTTGAGGTTGTGCAGCAGGGCGAGGGGCACGGTGCTGACGTCGCCGGTCATGAACACCGCCGTGCCGGCCACGCGCAGCGGCGCGCGCTCCATGCGCTCGAGGAACTGCTCGATCGGCAGCGAGCTGCCCTGCAGCTGCTCGTAGAGCAGCGCGCGGCCGCGCCGCCAGGACGAGATCAGGTACCAGGTGATCGCCGCCATCGCCAACGGGAACCAGGCGCCTTCCGGGATCTTCAGCACCGTCGAGGAGAACAGCGCCAGGTCGATCATCAGCAGCCCGCCGAAGGCGCCGATCGCCAGCAGCGGATGCCAGCGCCAGATCAGGATGGCGACGACGCAGGCAAGGATGGTGTCGATGGACATCGCACCGGTGACGGCGATGCCGTAAGCGGCGGCGAGGTCGCTCGAGGAACCGAAGGTGATGACCAGCGTAATGACGCCGATCATCTGCAGCCAGTTCATCCTCGGCACATAAATCTGGCCGATCGCCGTCTCCGAGGTGTGCAGGATGGTCATGCGCGGCAGCAGGCCGAGCTGGATGGCCTGCTGGGTGAGCGAGAAGACGCCCGAGATGGTGGCTTGCGAGGCGATGATCGCCGCCGCCGTCGACAGCGCGATCATCGGGATCAGCGCCCAGTGCGGCACCATCTCGAAGAACAGGTGCTCGTGCGTACCGGGCTCGCGCAGCAGGAGCGCGCCCTGGCCGAAATAGTTCAGCACCAGCGCCGGCAGCACGAGGCCGAACCAGGCCAGCCGGATCGGCTTGCGGCCGAAATGGCCCATATCGGCGTAGAGCGCCTCGCCGCCGGTCACCGCCAGGATCACGGCGCCCAGCACGACGAAAGTTTTCCAGCCTAGCGCCGACATGAAGGCGATGCCGTAACGCGGATCGATCGCCGCCAGCACGCTGGGATAGGTCGTGATCTGCCACAGGCCTGTGGTGGCGAGCACGAAGAACCACACCAGCATGACAGGGCCAAATAGCCGGCCCACGCGCCCCGTGCCGCGCGACTGAAAGAAGAACAGCGCGGTAAGGATGGCGACCGTCACCGGCACGATGTAGGGCTTGAAGCCGGGCTCGACCTTTTGCAGGCCCTCGATGGCGCCGAGCACGGAGATCGCCGGGGTGATCAGCGCGTCGCCGAAGAACAGCGCCAGGCCGACGATCGACAGCAGCATGATCACCCCGCGCCTGCCGACGGCGCCGGGTGGTAACGCGTTGCCGGCGAGCCGCGCGAGCGCCAGCACGCCGCCCTCGCCCTTGTTGTCGGCGCGCAGGATGAGCACGAGGTACTTGACGCTGACGGTGAGGATCAGGGCCCAGAAGACCAGCGACAGTGCGCCGAGCACGGCCGCCTCGCCCGAGCCAGCCTCGCCGGCATGCGCGAAGATCTCGCGCATGGTGTAGAGCGGGCTGGTGCCGATGTCGCCGAAGACCACCCCCAGCGCGCCCAACGCAAGCAAGCCGACCGGCCCTTTGGGGTGGTGCTGGTCGTCGCCCTGGTCGCTCTGGCCGTGTTGCAGCGCCTCATCGGCGAGCAGGGGCGGGCGCACGTTGTCGGCAAAGGCGTCGGTCGGGCGGTGCCCGTTGCCGTTCGCCGGATCCGTCGCAGGGGGACCACCTGGGGCCTTGTCCATGTCGCGAGCGAACTCCTGGCCGTGATCTTCCCCAGGCGCTGACGGTCCTCGCGGACCGGGTCACGGCGGGGCCGGGTGATGCACCCGGTCCGACGGCGAGTCAAGGGAGGCACGCATGAGGCGACCTCATCTTGAAGTTGTTTCACAGCCAGTGCGGGCAAGCCCGCCCCAAGTGCCGACAAACGGTGGGAAAAGCATCGTTTTTCTTTGTGTTTCAGAACACTAGGTGCCGCAAGACTCCTCGTTTGCGCCAGTCGGGCGGCTCTCGGATCATGCTGGAGGGGAAGCGTTGACGAGGGGGACGTCATGCGCGGCGCGCCGGATGCGGCCGTCCGTTGGGGCGTGGTCGGGCTAGTATCCGCGGCCCTGGCCGCCTGCGTACCGCACGACGCGGGCCCGAAGGGTGTTGCCCCTGCGCGCACGATCGCCGCCGACGACTGGAAGGCGCTGGTGGTCGGCGGCGCCGACGATCGGCCGATCTATGACTTCGCTGCCGAAGATGTCGCGGGACGGCTGCGGGATGCCGGCGTCACGCGGGTCGCCCTGCATACCGCTTCGCTGACCGCACCCGATGGCAGCGCCCGACCGCCGGCGCGGCTGTCCAGCCTGCGTCAGTCGCTCGGGGCGCTGGGAACGCGGCAAAGCGAGGCTTGCCTGCTCTATTTCAGCTCGCATGGCGAGGAGGGCACCTTGCGCCTGGCGGGTGAGCCCAACGGCCGCCGGGCCTCGCTCGCCGACATCGACCGGCTGGCAACCATGGCCTGCGGCGATCGGCCGACGGTGCTGGTTCTGTCGGGCTGCGAGACAGGCTCGTTCATCACCGCGCGACTGGAGCGGCCCAACCGCATCATCATCGCCGCCGCCGCGCGTGGCCGCGCGACCTACGCCGCGAAGCTGGACGAGCGCCACGGTGCCTTCGACCGCTGCCTGATCGGCGCCTACGATTCTGGCGCCACCACTTGGCGCCAGCTGTTCCGGAACCTGTTGCCCTGCGTCGCCGAGCGCGAGGCGTGGCTCGGCGTGAGGCCCTCGCTGCCACAGGCCTCGTTCGGCGTCGCCGTCGCCAACCTCAGGCTTCCGGCCCGAAGAGAAAACTCAATCGCGCTCCAGCGCCACGGTCTTGATCAGCGCGACCACGCGCTTGCCCGGGGCAAGCGCGAGTTCCTCCGTCGCCTTGGCGCTGACGCGCGACCACAGCGGCGCACCGATATCCAGACGCACATCGACGATGAAGGGACTGGGTCGCGCGATCTCGGCGATGCTCGCTTCGAGCCGGTTCTGGATGCTGATGCCCGTGGGCTGCTCGAGCGCCAGCGACACGTCGCGCGCCAGGATACGCACACGCACCTCGCCGCCGACGGGTCGCTCGATCGCCGGTGTCACCAGTTCGCGATCGGCGCCGATCTCCAGCACCGTCAGCCCGAAACGCGCATCGTGTCGCTTCACCACGGCGCGCAGCACCGTGGCAGGGCCATGCTCGTCGCCGATGGCGCCGCCGCTCAGCATCTCCTCGACCGGACCGATGCCGGTGATGCGACCATGCTCGATGCGCACGACCTTCTGCGCCAGGCGCACGACCTCCTCTACGGCGTGGCTGACATAGAGGATCGGCAGGCCGAAGCGATCGCGCAGGCGCTCGATGTACGGCAGCACCTCGGCCTTGCGTTCGCGGTCGAGCGCCGCCAGCGGCTCGTCCATTAGCAGCGCGCGCGGCTGCGACAGCAAGGCGCGGCCGATGGCGACGCGCTGGCGCTCGCCGCCCGACAAGGTGCCCGGTCGGCGTTGCAGGAGGTGGCCGATGCCCAGCAGCGCCACGACATCGTCGAAGGTGGCGATGCGCCGATCTGTTGGCGCGCGGCGCTCGCCGTAGCGCAGGTTGCTCTCGACGCTCAGATGCGGGAAAAGGCGCGCGTCCTGGAACACATAGCCCAGGCGTCGCCGTTCGGGCGGCACGTTGGCGCTCGACGCGTCGAACAGCGTCTCGCCTTCGACGACGATGCGTCCGCGATCGGGACGGCGCAGGCCGGCGACGCAGTCGATGATGGTCGACTTGCCTGAGCCCGAGCGGCCGAATAGCGCCGTGACGCTGCCTGGGGGCACGTCGAAGGCCGCGGCAAGGTCGAAGCCGTCGAGATTCAGCGCGATGTCGACCTCGATCATGCCGGCGCCCCGATGCGCCGCGCCAAAGCGCGATTGACGACCTCGGCGCCGGCCAGCGCCGCCAGCGCGACGGCGATCGAGATCAGCGTGAGCCGAAGCGCTGGCCCGTCGCCGCCGGGCACCTGCGTGTAGGCATAGATCGCCAGCGGCAGGGTGCGCGTCTCGCCGGGGATGTTGGAGACGAAGGTGATGGTGGCGCCGAACTCACCCAGCGAGCGGGCGAAGGAGAGCACGGCGCCGGCCAGGACGCCTGGCGCCATCAGCGGCAGCGTGATGGTGAGGAAGACCTGCCAGGGCGGCGCGCCCAGGGTGCGCGCGGCCTGCTCGAGCTTGCGATCGACGGCCTGCGCCGAGAGCCGGATCGCCTGTGTCATCAGCGGAAAGCCCATGACCGCGGCGGCCAGCACCGCGCCGCGCCAGGAGAATGCGACATCGATGCCCAGCCAGTCGCGCAGCGGCGCACCCAGCGGTCCCTTGGGCGCGAACAGGATCAGCAGCACGTAGCCCACGACCACGGGCGGCAGGACCAGCGGCAGATGCAAGATGGCGTCGATCGCCGCCTTACCCGGGAAGCTGTGACGCGCGAGCGTCCAGCCCACCGCGATCGCCGGTACGAGGCTGATCGCGACGCTCCACGCCGCGACCTTCATGCTCAGCAGGAGAATGCCGATTTCCTCGGGAGATAGAAGCATGCCCTGCCGCTACTTCGGCGGCGGGCCGAAGCCCGCCTCCTGGAGCGCCGCCTGCGATGGCGGGCTCATCAGGAAATCGAGGAAGGCCTGGGCGCGCGGGCTCCTCGCGTTGGCGGTCACGGCCATGGGATAGACCACCGGCGGATGGCTGCCTGAAGGGAAGCTGGCGACGATGCGCACCTTCGGCTCGACCTTGGCGTCGGTGGCGTAGACAACGCCCAGCGGCGCGGCGCCGCGCGCCACGAAGGCCAGCGCGTCGCGCGCGTTTTCCGCCCGCGCGATCTTGCCCGACACCTGGTCCCAGACGCCGTAGTGCGTCAGCGCCGCCTTGGCGTAACGGCCAGCGGGCACCGAATCGGGATCGGCCAATGACAGGCGGCCTTCGCCCAGCGCGGCGGTGATCGGGAAGTTCGGCGCTGGCGTCAGCGCGATCCTGCTGTTCGCCGGCGCGATGATCACCAGCAGGTTGGTGGCGAGCGCGCGTTGCGTCTCGGGCCTCACCGCCTTCTTGTCGACGGCGTACTTCATCCAGGGCTCGTCGGCGGAGATGAATACGTCGCCCGGCGCGCCGTTCTCGAGCTGGCGCGCAAGCGCCGAGGAGGCGGCATACACCGCGACGCATCGTGGCTCGCCCTTGGCGAGCCACGCGGCGCACAGCGTATCGAGCACGTTCGACAGGCTGGCGGCCGCCAGCACGCGGATTTCCTGGGCCGCGGCCGGCATCGCGGCGATCAGCGACAGACCCACGGCGATACCCAGACGCCACGCCACCCGCATGTCACGAATCCGCCAGTCGTTATATCCGTGCGAATATATCGCACGCCGTCGCGCAGGGACGCAAGCGTCGCTGGCTTGGCTTGACGGCGCGTTCGTCGTCTAATCCCCCGATGGCGACGCTCAATCTGCGCATCGAGTTCGGCGGCGAGGACGCGGTGGGTCCGGGAAAGATCCGGCTGCTGGAGCTGATCGACTCCAGCGGCTCGATCGCCGCCGCCGGTCGCGACATGGGCATGTCGTACCGCCGCGCCTGGCTGCTGATCGACGAGGTCAACCGCTGCTTCCGCAAGCCGGTGGTCGAGAAGCGCGCCGGCGGCGATGGCGGTGGCGGCGCCGCGCTGACGCCGTTTGGTCGCGCGCTTGTCACACATTATCGTGCGATCGAGGCCAAGGCGGCGGCCGTGGCGACGCCACATTTGCGCGCGCTCAATCGCGAACTGCAGTCGCGCCGCAATTCCTCCCGCGAAGTCGTGTAGTGTCCAGGGGCACAGCCGCTGGCACCCGACGATGGTATTGGTGGGATCGGCGCCGTCGTCGGGAGAGTAGTCCATGTCCGAACGTCCACGCTTGCTCGCGTTGAGCACGGCCGTTCCGCCTTACGTGCTCGACCAGCGCGCGGTCTGCGCGCGCGTCGCGCACGTGCTGGGCGGCCGTCTCGATGTCGAGAAGCTGTTGCCGGTGTTCGGCAACGCCGGCATCGAGCGGCGCTATTCCTGCGTGCCGATCGAATGGTACGAAGAGACGCACGGCTGGCGGGAGCGCACCCAGCTGTTCATCGACAATGCAGTGACCCTTCTCGAGCGCATCACGCTGGATTGCCTCGACGAGGCCGGACTGCGGCGCGAGGATATCGATGCCATCGTCGTCGCCTCGACCACCGGCGTCGCCACGCCCAGCCTCGACGCGCTGCTGATCGAGCGGCTGGGCCTGCGCCGCGACATCCGTCGCCTGCCGATCTTCGGCCTGGGCTGCGCCGGCGGCGTCACCGGCCTGGCGCGCGCCGTCGACCTGGCGCGGGCGGCGCCCGGCTCACGCGTGCTGTTCCTGGTCGTCGAGCTCTGCGCGCTGACTTTCCGCCGCGACGACTTTGACCGCAGCAACATCATCGCCACCGCGCTGTTCGGCGACGGCGCGGCCGGCGCCATCGTGTCGAGTGAGGGCGACGGCCCGGCCTTCGGGCCGGCCGGCGAGCACACCTGGCCGGACTCGCTGGGCATCATGGGCTGGGATGTGCGCGACGACGGGCTGAAGGCGATCTTCGCGCAGAGTATTCCCAGTTTGGTCGAGAACGGCCTGCGCGTCGTCTTCGACGACTACCTCGCGCGCAACCATCGCTGCATATCGTCGGTCGACAGTTTCGCCTGCCATCCCGGCGGCGCCAAGGTGCTCGACGCGCTCGAGGATTCGTTGGAGCTGCAGCGCGGTTCGCTCGAGGACAGTCGTGCCACCTTGCGTGACTACGGCAACATGTCGGCGGCCACCGCGCTCTTCGTGCTTCTGCGCATGAAAGAGAAGCTCCCCACGCAGCGCACCCTGCTGAGCGCGCTGGGGCCGGGCTTCTCGGCCAGCTTCCTGATGCTCGACGGCCGATGATCGCGGCACTCGTCATCATCGGTCTGGTGGCGGCGCAGCGGCTCGGCGAGCTGGCCTACGCCCGGCGCAACACGCGCGCGCTGCTGGCGAGAGGCGCGGTCGAGATCGGCCGCGCGCACTATCCGCTGTTCGTGCTGCTGCACGGATCGTGGCTGGTGGCGATCGTGGCGATGCTGCCGCCGTCGCCGCCGATCCACTGGCCGGCGCTGGCGGCGCTCATCGTCCTGCAGGCGCTGCGGCTGTGGGTGATCGCCACCCTGGGGCCGTACTGGACGACGCGCATCATCAGCCTGCCCGGCGCGCCTTTGGTGCGCGGCGGTCCGTATCGTTTCCTGCGCCATCCCAACTACGCTGTGGTCGTCGGCGAGATCGCCGTCCTGCCGCTGGTGTTCGGTCTGGTTGGCGTCGCCATCGTCTTCTCGATCCTCAACGCGGCGCTGCTGTGGTGGCGCATCCGCATCGAGGACCAGGCGCTGCGGGCACGCCGGGAGCCGCCTTGTGCCTGAGACGGCGGTGCGCGCCGACCTGCGGACGTGGATCGGCTTCCTGGCGATGTGCGTCGCCATGTTCATGGCGATCCTCGACATCCAGATCGTCGCCAGCTCGCTCACCGCCATCGGCGGCGCGCTGCGCATCGCGCACGACGATCTGAGCTGGATCCAGACGGCCTATCTCGTGGCCGAGGTGGTCGCGATCCCGCTGTCGGGCTGGCTGACGCGCGCGCTGGGGCTGCGCTGGCTGATGGTCGGCGCGACGCTGGGCTTCACCGTCAGCAGCGTGGGCTGCGCGCTGGCCGGCGACTTCGCCACGCTGGTCGGCTGGCGCATCGTGCAGGGCCTCTTCGGCGGCCTGCTGATTCCCGGCGTGTTCACCGCCGGCTTCGTGCTCTTCCCGCCCTCGCATCACACCAGAGTGGCGACGATCGCCGGCAGCTTCGCGATGATCGCGCCGACCATCGGCCCGGCCCTCGGCGGCTGGCTGACCGAGGCGGCGTCGTGGCACTGGATGTTCCTGATCAACCTGCCACCGGGCCTGATCGTCGTGGCGCTGGTGGCGCTCTTCGTGCGCGGCGCGAAGCCCGACTGGTCGACGCTCTGGCGCATCAGCGCCTCGACCGTGCTGTGCGCGGCGATCTTCCTCGGCGGGCTGGAACTCTTGCTGAAGACCGGCCCGCGCAACGACTGGCAGGGGCCCATCGTGATCGCGCTGTATGTCGTCTGTCCGCTGGCGGCGGCGGCGAGCGTCTGGCTGTGTCTGACGCGCGCGCATCCCCTGGTCGATCTGCGCCGCTTTCGCGATCGCGGCTTCTCGCTGGGCTGTGGCTTGAACTTCGTACTGGGCGTCGGCCTGTACGGCTCGACCTACCTGCTCGCGGTGTTCCTCGGCCTGGTGCGTGATTTGGGGCCGCTGGAGATCGGCACGATCATGGCGGTGACTGGCGCCGTGCAGCTGCTGGTGGCGCCGCTCGCCGCGTTCATCGAGCCGCGGCTGGATCCACGCGGCCTGACGGCCTTCGGATTCGCGCTGTTCGCCGCCGGCCTGATCGCCAACGGCTTTACCACGCCGCGCTCGGATTTCGACGAGCTGTTCTGGCCGCAGGTGCTGCGCGGCGCGGCCATGCTGCTCTGCCTGCTGCCGATCACGCGGCTGGCGCTCGATGGCTGGAGCGACACCGACTCGGCGGAGGCCAGCGGCGTGTTCAACCTGACGCGCGTGCTGGGCGGCGCCATCGGCATCGCGCTGATCGACACCATCCTCGAGCAGCGCACACCGGTTCACGGCGTGCGCCTGGCCGAACGCCTGCTGGCCGGCGATCGGGAGGCAGCGTCCTTCGTCGGCCTGCCGCTGGAGCGCTTCACCGGCGTGCCGATCGGCGCCGTCGACGTCGGGACGCAGGAGACCGTCCGCCCGCTGGTCGAACGCGCGGCGATGACTTTGTCGTTCAACGAAGCATGGCTGTTGGTCGGCGCCACCTTCGTGTTGGCGCTGGTGATGGTGCCCTTCATCCCGCGTCGGCGGCGTGGTTCGGCGTAGTGCTCGTGAAGTACCTTCCCCCCAAGGGCGCGCTCGTGCGCCCGGAGGCGGGGGAAGGTAGGTTCTCTTTACGAGCGGCCGCGCCAGGGCCTGACGATCAGCGCCGCGAGATTGGCCAGGCCGAAGACGACAATGGAGATGGCGACCGCCCAGAACAGGCCCTGCTCGCCCAGGCCCCAGACATGCACCGCGAGCCAGCCGCCGCCCGCCGCCAGCGCCAGGCGCACGAAGGCGATGGCCAAAGGCACGCCCTGCCGGCCGGCGCCCTGCGAGGCGAAGTTCAGCGCCATGCCCAGGCCGAAGAAGGCATAGAACGGCGCGGCGCGCGTCAGGTAGGTCACGCCGGTCTGCTGCACCAGTGGATCGGCGCTGAAGATCGACATCCAGCCCTGCGGGAAGATCGCCGCCAGCGCGCCGACGGTGCCGGTCAGCGCCGCGGCCATCAGCGAGCCGATGATCGCCACGCGTACCGCGCGCTGCCACTGGCCGGCGCCGACGGCGATACCGACCAGCGTCGTGAGCGCCGAGCCGATGCCGAAGGCCAGCGGCACCAGCATGAACTCCAGCCGCGAGCTCACACCGTAGCCGGCCAGCGCCGCCACGCCGAAGCCGGCGACCAGCAAGGTGACGAGGATGGTCGCGAGGTTGGCGGTGACCGCCGAGATCGAGGAGATCAGGCCGACGCGCAGGATCGGCGCGAACAACGCGGCCTTCAGCGAGACGCCGCGCAGATCGAGCGGGACGCCGGCGGCACCGCGCCGCAGCGCGACGAGCATCAGCCCGGCGGCGAGCAGCGCGGCGAGGATCGAGGAGACGGCGGCGCCGGCGATGCCCATGCCGCCCCAGCCGCCGACGCCCAGCGCCAGCACATAGGTCAGCGGGATCTGCAGCAGCGAGCTCAGCAGCATCGCCTTGCCGGGCAGCGCGGCGTTGCCGGCGCCCCGGATGATCGAGGACAGCGCGAACATCGCCCAGTGCGCGGCGGCGCCGGCGAAGACCGTGTCGGAATAGGTCAGCGCATAGGCCAGCACGAGGGCCGGATCGCCGCCGGCGATGGGACCACCGCGCAGGCTGCCGAGCAGGCGATAGATGTCGGCGCCGAAGACGCGCATGCCGATGGTGAACAGCAGCGCGAAGCCCAGCGCGACGATCAGGGCATGCACGACCAGCGCGCGCACGTCGGCGGTGCGCCCGCCGCCCGAAGCGCGCGCGATCGCCGAGGCGATGCCGCCACCGATGCCGCCGGCGGCCATCATCGTCATCAGCATCAGCAGCGGGAAGACCAGCGCGAAGCCGGCCAGCGCTTCCGTCCCAAGCTTACCGACCACCCAAGTCTCGGCGATGCTGACGCCGGATTGCGCGATCATGACAGCCGTGGTCGGCAGCGCCAGGCGCGCGATGGTCGGCACCGGCGGCGCCACAAGGAGCGGATGCGGCTTGGGTGGCGCGGAGGGGTCGCGCAGAACGGGGGCGGAATCGGGCATGCGGTACTCGGGTCCGTGGCTAATGTGTGTATATGCACGAATCATCGGCGAACGCCACATGCGTTCCGCTCATGTTAGGGTGAGCGCCAACGTGAGGATGGGACGATGACGGAACGCGACGAGGACAAATCGAGGCCGATGGCCACGGGCACCAAGCAGCTCGAGACCGACCGCGCCATCGTCTGGGAGTGGCGTATGCCGCCCGGCGCGCGCACCGGCTGGCATCGGCACGGCCACGACTACATCGTCGTGCCGTTGGTCGCCGGCAAGCTCGGCGTGTGGACCGGCTCGCAGTATGTCGAGTCCGACATGAAGGTCGGCGTGTCCTATTCGCGCGCCGTCGGCGTCGAGCACGACGTGATCAACCCCAATCCCCACGAGTACGTCTTCATCGAGATCGAGCTGAAGCCGTAGCCACAGTCGTTACCTTCCCCCTCCGGGGGAAGGTAACAGTTATCGGCCGCGCCGCACGCGGGCGATGCCTGAGGCCATCGCCTGCTGCAGCAAGCCGACATCCGTGGCGATGGAGATGAAATCGTAGCCGCGCGCCACGAAACCGGCGGCCTCGTCGGCGTCGCGCGCCAGGCGGCCGGCGGATTTGCCGTGCTTGCGGCAGGCCTCGATGGTGGCGCCCTCATGCGCCTGGAAGCGCTGGTCGTCGAAGGCGCCGGGGATGCCCATGGCGACCGACAGATCGTTGTGGCCGACCCACAGCACATCGACACCGTCCATCGCCGCCATCTGGCCCGCGCATTCCGCGCCGGCCGGATCCTCGATCTGCAGCATGACGATGGTGCGGTCGTTCTGCGCCGCGAAGCGCTCGGCGAGCGACGCGCCGCTCATGCTGTAGCGTTCCATCGCCAGGCCCAGCGCCACGCCGCGCTTGCCTTGCGGGAAGTACTTCACCGCGTCGAGCACCGCGCGCGCCTGTTCGACCGAGGAGACCATCGGCACCATCACGCCGTCGGCGCCGATATCCATGATGCGCGCGATGTGGTCGTAGGCCTTGGACGGCGCGCGCACGATGACCGGCAGGTTGCCGGCCTGGACGTACTTGATGGCGGCGCGCACCGTGTCGAAGCCGAAGCCGCTGTGCTCCATGTCGATCACGACGAATTCAGCCCCGGCGGCGTTCAGGATCTGGCCGATCCCTGGAACGGCGAACTCGAAGATGAAGGTGCCGATCTTCGGCGTCGTGGTACCAACCGCCGCCCGCAAACCTGTCCTGGCCATCGCGTTTCCCCCTGGTGAGGCCGCGACGCTAATCGGTCTGGCTGTTGGGCAAAAGAACACTGTCACAGTGTTGAATAGTTAATTTATGCAACGCAGTTAGGTAAATTATTTTGTATTGCCCCCACAGGAGGGGCCAATTGGAGGGCGACGGCTTTTGCCGGGAGAGCGCCCTTTGGACCATCTGCCGATCTTCATGGCCTTACACCGCAAGACGGCCCTCGTCGTCGGCGGCACGCCGGCGGCGGACCAGCGCGCGGGCTTGCTGGCCAAAGCGGGCGCCGTGGTGCGCCGGGTCGCGTCGGAGGCGGTGGTCGCGGCCGATCTCGCCGACGTGACGCTGGCGTTTGTCGCGACGGGGAATGCCGACCTCGATCGTCTCGTCGCCGGCTGGGCGCGCGCGGCCAAGGTGCCGGTCAACGTCGTCGATCGACCCGATCTCTGCGATTTCATCATGCCCGCGATCGTCGATCGCGACGGCGTCGTCGCGGCGATCTCCACCGGCGGCGCCTCGCCGACTCTGGCCCGGCTGCTGCGCGAGCGCGTCGAGGCGGCCTTGCCGGCGCGCATCGGCGCGCTGGCGAAATTCGCCGCGCGCTTTCGCGACGCCGCCCGCGGCGTCGGCAACCGCATGCGCTTCTGGGAGCGCACGCTCGACGGTCCGATCGGCGAGATGGTGCTGGCCGGTCGCGACGCCGAGGCTGAAATCGCCATGCGTGCCAGCCTGGCGCGCGGCGATGACGGGCAGGGCGTGGTGCACATCGTCGGCGCCGGCCCTGGCGATCCAGAACTGCTGACCCTGCGCGCGCTGCGCTTGCTGCAGCGCGCCGATGTGATCCTGCACGACGATCTCGTGGCCCCGGCGATCCTCGACTACGCGCGCCGCGACGCGACGCTGGTGCCGGTGGGCAAGCGCAAAGGTCGCCACAGCCACAAGCAGGACGCGATCAACGCGCTGATCGTCGAGCATGCGCGCGCCGGCAAGCGCGTCGTGCGGCTGAAGGGCGGCGATCCCTTCGTCTTCGGCCGGGGCGGCGAGGAGCTCGAATACGTTCGCGCATCAGGCATCGAGGCCTTTGTCGTGCCCGGGATCACCGCGGCGCTGGGCTGCGCGGCCGCGACCGGCATTCCGCTGACACATCGTGACCTGGCGCAATCCGTGACCTTGGTCACCGCGCATGGCCGCGATGGCGAGCCAGCGATCGACTGGCAGGCCGCGGCGCGGCCGGGTCACACCACTGTTATCTACATGGGGCTGTCCCAGGCCCCGCGCGTGCGCGATCGATTGCTGGCGGCGGGCATCCGGCTCTCCATGCCTGTCGCCATCGTCGATCGTGGCACGCGCCCCGATCAGCGCGTCTCCATCGGCACGGTCGGTTCGCTGACCGCGCTGGCGGCGCGGCACGCCGGCGGTGGACCCGCCCTCATCATCATCGGCGAGGTAGCCGCGCTGTCCAGCGCCGGCCTGCCCGCCCGTCTCGCGGAGGCTTCGTGATGGCCAAGGCTGCCAAATCCACCCTGCAGATCGCCACCGCCAACCGGCTGCGCGACGGCGCGGTGGTGTTCCTCGCGCCAGACGGCACGTGGACGACGTCGCTCGCCGAGGCAGAGGTCTCGCGCACCGCCGCCGACGCCGAGCGCCTGGTGGCGATCGCCAATCGCGACGCCGCCACGGTGATCGTCGGCCCGGCGCTGATCGCCGTCACAGACCATGACGGCGTGATCGAGCCGGTCGATCTGCGCGAGCGCATCCGCGCCAACGGCCTGACCATCGACACCATCGCGGCCGACGCCGTACGTTACCTCTGAGCGATCCATGTACACCTACGACGAGCACGATCGCACCTTCGTCGCCGAGCGCGTCGCGCAGTTCCGCGACCAGGTGAGTCGGCGTCTTGCTGGTGAGCTCACCGAGGAGCAGTTCAAGCCGCTGCGCCTGACCAACGGCCTGTACCTGCAGTTGCACGCCTACATGCTGCGCGTGGCGATCCCCTACGGCACCTTGTCGTCGGCGCAGATGCGCATGCTGGCGCATATCGCGCGGCGCTACGATCGCGGCTACGGCCACTTCACCACGCGCCAGAACATCCAGTTCAACTGGATCAAGCTGGAGGACGCCGCCGACGCGCTGGATGATCTCGCCTCGGTCGAGATGCACGCGCTGCAGACCAGCGGCAACTGCATCCGCAACACCACCGCCGACCAGTGGGCCGGCGTCGCGGTCGACGAGATCGAGGATCCCAGGGTGTGGTGCGAGATCATCCGCCAGTGGTCGAGCTTGCATCCCGAGTTCACCTTCCTGCCGCGCAAGTTCAAGATCGCGGTCACCGGCTCGACGCATGATCGCGCGGCGGTGCGCGTGCACGATATCGGCCTGCGCTTGCACCGCAACGAGGAGGGCGAGGTCGGCTTCGAGGTGATCGTTGGCGGTGGCCTGGGCCGCACGCCGATGATCGGCAAGACGATCCGCGAGTTCCTGCCCAAGCGGCATCTTCTGTCCTATCTCGAGGCGATCCTGCGCGCCTACAATCTCGCCGGCCGACGCGACAATCTCTACAAGGCGCGCATCAAGATCCTGGTGCATGAGATCGGCACCGAGGAGATGCGCCGTCGCGTCGAGGCTGAATGGGAAGCCATTCGTGACGGCGCGCTCGAGCTGCCGGCCGAGACCATCGATGCCATCGCCAAGCACTTCGCGCCGCCAGCCTACGTACCGCAGCCCGCTGTCGATCTCGCGGTCGAACGGCTGCGGCTGGAGAACGCCACCTTCGCGCGCTGGCTGAGGACCAACGTCGCGTCGCATCGCGAGCCGGGCTACGCCATCGTCAACCTGTCGCTGAAGCCCGAAGGCGCGCCGCCGGGCGACGCCAGTGCGGCGCAGATGGAAGCCGTCGCCGATCTCGCGCTCGCCTACAGCCACGACGAGATCCGCGTGTCGCACGAGCAGAATCTCGTGCTGCCGCACGTGAAGCGTGCCGACCTGCCGATGCTGTGGCGCAGGCTCGCGACGATCGATCTGGCGACGCCCAATCTCGGGCTGGTCAGCGACATCATCGCCTGCCCCGGCCTCGACTACTGCGCGCTGGCCAACGCACGCTCGATCCCGGTGGCGCAGCAGATCACGCGGCGCTTCGCCGACCTGAAGCGCCAGCACGACATCGGCGAGCTGAAGATCAAGATCTCGGGCTGCATCAACGCCTGCGGCCATCATCATGTGGGCCACATCGGCATTCTCGGCGTCGACAAGAACGGCGAGGAATTCTACCAGATCACCTTGGGCGGCGACGGCACCGAAACCACGTCGCTGGGCCGCATCATCGGCCCCGCCGTCTCCGCCGACGCGATCGTCGATGCGATCGAGAACCTGGTCGAGACCTATCTCGCCACGCGCCGCCCCGGCGAGCGCTTCGTCGACACCTATCGCCGGTTGGGCGACGCCCCGTTCAAGGAGCGCCTCTATGCCGCTGCTTAAGGACGGACGCCTCGTCGAGGATCCCTGGCGCGTCATCGACGATGCCACGCCGCTGCCGGCGCACGAGCCGGCGATCGTCTCCTTCGCGCGCTTCCAGGCTGAGCGCGACACAGTGTTGGCGCGCGGCGCGCCGCTGGGCGTGAAGCTGCGCAACAGCGACGCGGTCGACGCGCTGGCCGGCGCTGTCGACCGCCTCGAGCTGATCGCGTTGGAGTTCCCCAAGTTCAGCGATGGCCGCGCCTACAGCCAGGCGCGCAGCCTTCGCGAACGCCTGGGCTTCGCGGGCGAGTTGCGCGCCACCGGCGACGTGCTGATCGATCAGGCGCTGTTCATGCGCCGCTGCGGCTTCGACGCCTACGAGATCGCCGACGCCGCGAAGGCGCCGCGCTTCATCGAGGCCTTCAAGACCTTCAGTGTGTTCTACCAGCCGGCCGGCGACGGCCGCGCGGCGGTCTCGGCGCTGCGCCGCTTCACGTCGGCAGGGAGGGCGTGATGCGGATGTCCTTCACCCTGCGCATCCTTCTGGTTGTCGCCGGGCTGATCTGCCTGATCGGCCCCGCGCTGCTGACGCGTGAACGCGCCGACACCGCGGTGCGTCCGGCACCCATCTCGTCGGGCGCCGTCGTCTCGGGCGACCTCAGCCTTGTCGTCCTGCGCATCCGCGGATCGCTGAGGTAGCGATCCAGACGCGCCGCTGGAGTGGCGCGCGGCCAGCGGCTAGCGTGCCGACATGTCGCTACCGTCCGATCTGTCGTCCCGTCTGTCGCTGCCGCTGATCGCGGCGCCGATGTTCCTCGTCTCCGGCGTCGAGCTGGTGGTCGCCGCCTGCGTCGAAGGCGTCGTCGGTTCCTTCCCGACCGCCAACGCGCGCACGGTCGAAGAGCTCGAGGCGTGGCTCGCAGAGACGCGTCGCCGCGTCGAGGACGCCGAGCAGCGCGCCGGCAAGCGGCTGGCGCCGATCTGCCCCAACCTGATCGTGCATCGCTCCAACACGCGGCTGGCCGACGACCTCGCCGTGCTCCTGCGCCACAGCGTCGAGCTGGTGATCGCCAGTGTCGGCAGCCCGGAGAATGTGATCGCGCCGTTGCACGATATCGGCTGCCGCGTCTTCACCGATGTCGCCTCGATGCGCCACGCCGAGAAGGCGATCGCCACGGGTAGCGACGGGCTGGTGCTGCTCACGGCTGGCGCCGGCGGGCAGACCGGCTGGGCCAACCCCTTCGCCTTCGCGCGCGCCGTGCGCCGGATCTGGGACGGGCCGCTGGTGCTGGCCGGCGGCATCGCCGATGGCCGCGCGCTGCGCGCCGCCGAGGTGCTGGGCTGCGACCTCGCCTATATGGGCACCAAGTTCATCGCCACACGGGAGAGCATGGCGAAGGACGCCTACAAGGAGATGCTGGTGTCGTCGCGGCTCGACGACGTGCTGCTGACCCGCGCCTTCACCGGGCTCGAGACCAACATGCTCAGGCCCTCGATCGTCGCCGCCGGCGCCGATCCCGACAACCTGCCGGCGCGTGGCGGCATCGACGTCGCCAAGGACATCAACAGCGGGGCACGCGAGCAGGGGGCCCGGCGGTGGAAGGACATCTGGAGCGCCGGCCATTCGGTGTCGGGCGTGGCCGACATTCCCCCCGTCGCCGGCCTGATCGCCCGCACGCGCCAGGAGTACCAAGAGGCCTCGTGACATCGAAGGTGACATTTTATTGATGGCAGAGTAGGTTGAGAGACTATCTTCAAGTAGTTTGCAGAAACCATGGCGTTGCGCCGACTCTCCGACGACTTTGAGCGCTACCTGCCGCCCACCGGCGTGCGGCGGGCGCTGATGTTCATCTGGTTTCTGGTCGCCGTGACCCTGGTCTGCGGTATCGGCGCCTTCTACTCGCCGGTGCACGATCCGGCCTGGTGGAACGGGCTCAAGAAGCCGGTCATCATGCCGCCCAGCTCGATGCTCCCGCTGATCTGGATGGCGGTGTACATCGCCATGGCGCTCTCGGTCTGGCTGGTCTGGCGCAGCGCGCCCTGGCATCGCACCGGCTCGGCCCAATTGCTGTGGTGGACCCAACTGATCCTCAACGCGATGTGGATGCCGCTGTTCTTCGGCGCCCACCGCATCGGCATGGCCGTCGTCTTGATGTTCGTGCTGCTCGTGGCGATCGGCGCCACCATTGGCGCCTTTCGCCAGCACTCCCGCCTGGCCGCCTGGCTGCTCGCGCCCTATCTGTGCTGGGTCGGCTTCCTGGCGGTGCTGAGCATGCAGGTCTGGCAGCTCAACCGCTGAGCTGCCACCGCGCGCACGCCATCATCCTCGGGGCGGCTTGCGGGCCCGGTAGAGACGAGCCTCAGTGCACCGTCGCCAGCACCTGGGCGAAGCGGAATTCGGCCGGCTGGATCAGCCCGGCGCTGGCGACCCGAACGCGGTGCAGCTTGCCGTCGAGGTTTCTCTCCCAGAAGGCCAGGAACTTCGTCAGAACGGGGTACTTCGGCGCGATGTCGAGGTCCTGCCAGATGAAGGTCTGCAGCAGGTTCTGATGGTCCGGTAGAAAATAAAGGATCTCCGCCGTCGTCAGCCGATAGTCACGTAGCTGTTTCTCTAGGGCACCAGACATCTTGAACACCTTTTTCCGGGTGGATTCAAACGTCGAGAGACGTCGATGGTCTCGCGAGAAACGTGCCAACGCAACCGATTTCACGAAATAAATCAAAGCATTAGCAGCCATGCGGCATGATTGCTGCTGATCCTTGACTAAATCGGGGCAAACCCCTACATCCCGCGCGCGTTTGGCACTCACGATTCGGGAGTGCTAACAGCAATCTTATTACCCGGCCCGGAGAGGGCCTCGTTTTGACCCAAGGAGGAGGGAGTTCATGAGCTTTCGTCCGCTGCATGACCGCGTCGTGGTGAAGCGCGTCGCGGAAGAAGAAAAGACCAAGGGCGGGATCATCATCCCCGACACCGCCAAGGAAAAGCCGATGGAAGGCGAGATCGTCGCTGTCGGTCCTGGCGCGCGCGACGAGAAGGGCACCCTGGTGCCGCTCGACGTCCGGGTCGGCGACCGCATCCTGTTCGGCAAGTGGTCGGGCACCGAAGTGAAGCTCGACGGCGTCGATCTCCTGATCATGAAGGAGAGCGACATCATGGGCATCCTCGAGGCGCCCGCGAAAGCCACCAAGAAAGCCGCCTGAGACCGTCGCGCCATCGCGCACGGTCTTTTTTGTTGAACCGAATTCCACGAGGGAACAATGGCTGCCAAAGACGTACGTTTTTCGGGTGACGCGCGCGATCGCATGCTGCGCGGCGTCGACATCCTCGCCAATGCGGTGAAGGTGACGCTGGGTCCCAAGGGCCGCAACGTCGTGCTCGACAAGAGCTTCGGCGCGCCGCGCATCACCAAGGACGGTGTGACGGTCGCCAAGGAGATCGAGCTCGCCGACAAGTTCGAGAACATGGGCGCCCAGATGGTGCGCGAAGTGGCCTCGAAGACCAACGACGTGGCCGGCGACGGCACGACGACGGCGACCGTGCTGGCCCAGGCGATCGTCCGCGAGGGCGCCAAGCTGGTCGCCGCCGGCATGAACCCGATGGACCTGAAGCGCGGCATCGACCTGGCGGTCGAGGCGGCGGTCGAGGACATCAAGGGCCGCGCCAAGAAGATCACCACCTCCGACGAGGTGGCGCAGGTCGGCACGATCTCGGCCAATGGCGAGGAGTCGATCGGCAAGATGATCGCCCAGGCGATGAAGAAGGTCGGCAACGAGGGCGTGATCACGGTGGAAGAGGCCAAGAGCCTCGACACCGAGCTCGACGTCGTCGAGGGCATGCAGTTCGACCGCGGCTACCTGTCGCCGTACTTCATCACCAACGCCGACAAGATGACCTGCGAGCTCGAGTCGCCGTTCCTGCTGCTGTTCGAGAAGAAGCTCTCGGGCCTGCAGGCGATGCTGCCGGTGCTCGAGGCGGTCGTGCAGTCGGGCAAGCCGCTGCTGATCGTCGCCGAGGACGTCGAGGGCGAGGCTCTGGCCACGCTGGTCGTCAACAAGCTGCGCGGCGGGCTGAAGGTCTCGGCCGTGAAGGCGCCGGGCTTCGGTGATCGCCGTAAGGCGATGCTCGAGGACATGGCGATCCTCACGGGCGGCCAGCTGATCAGCGACGATCTCGGCATCAAGCTGGAGAACGTCACGCTCGACATGCTGGGCAAGGCGAAGCGGGTGCTGATCCAGAAGGAGAACACCACGATCGTCGACGGCGCCGGCAAGAAGGCCGACATCGAGGGCCGCATCGCCCAGATCAAGGCGCAGATCGAGGAGACCACCTCGGACTACGACAAGGAGAAGCTCCAGGAGCGTCTCGCCAAGCTGGCCGGCGGCGTCGCCGTGATCAAGGTCGGCGGCTCGACCGAGATCGAGGTCAAGGAGCGCAAGGATCGCGTTGATGACGCGATGCACGCGACCCGCGCCGCGGTCGAAGAGGGTGTCGTCGCCGGTGGCGGCTCGGCCCTGCTCTACGCCGTCCGCGCTCTCGACAAGTTGCGCACCGCGAACGCCGACCAGAAGGCCGGCATCGACATCATCCGCCGCGCCCTGCAGGCGCCGGTGCGGCAGATCGTCGACAACGCCGGCCACGATGGCTCGGTGGTCGTCGGCAAGCTGCTGGAGTCGAAGGACGCCAACTTCGGCTTCGACGCGCAGAAGGGCGAGTACGTCAACATGATCAAGGCCGGCATCATCGACCCGACCAAGGTCGTGCGCACGGCGCTGCAGGACGCGGCCTCGGTCGCCGGCCTGCTGATCACCACCGAGGCGATGATCGCCGAGCGGCCCGAGAAGAAGGGCCCGCCGATGCCGGGTGGTGGCGGCATGGGCGGCATGGGCGGCGACATGGACTTCTAAGTCCGTCGTCGATCCATCCGGATTGGATACGGAAGGGCCGGGGAGAAATCCTCGGCCCTTTGTCTTTGTGTACGATGGCCCCGGCTCGGAGCAGGGTTCTCGCATATGGCCCCTACCTCACCCTGAGGAGCGACGCGAAGCGGCGCGTCTCGAAGGGTGGGCAATCCGCTCGGTGCCTTTGGCCCATGCTTCGAGACGGCCGCTACGCGGCCTCCTCAGCATGAGGTTGGTGGTCGTCTAGCCAGTATGCGATAGCCCTGCGGTTCGGAGGTGCTCCGTCTTGACGATTCCCGTGTCGGTCAAAGGCGTTGTCGTGATCGATGGTCGCGTCCTGCTGCTGCGCAACGATCGCGACGAATGGGATCTGCCGGGTGGCCGCCCAGATGCCGGCGAGAGCCACGAGGCGGCCGTCGTGCGCGAAGCGCGCGAGGAAGCCAATGTCGAGATCGCCGCTCTCGATTGCCTCGACGATTGGCCCTACGAGGTCCTGCCCGGCCGCTTCGTGCGCATCCTCGCCTATGGCTGCGACGTGATCGACGCCTCAAGGATGGCGCTCGGCTCGGAGCACCTTGAGCTGCGCCTTTTCGCTCGCGATGAGCTTGACGGGCTGCGCCTCTACGAGGGCTATCGCCGGGTCATCGAGCGCTGGTTCGCACGCGCCATTCGATAGTCCAGTCGCCATCGCCGCCGCGCGCGCGGTGCGTCTCCAGCGAGAGGAACCGGTCGCTGGCGGCGAGCGCGCCCTGCCATAGTCCGTTCCAGGCGTCGAAGGCGGCCAGCGCCCGATCGTCGTCGCCCAACTCGACGCCGCGCATCAGCTTCCAGCCGCGCTGCGTGACGCGCATACCGTCGAGCGCGACGTCCTCGCCCTGCGCCGCCTGCATCGCCGCGAGAAAGGCGGCGAAGCCTTCGGTCGTGTCGCCGAGCCGAGCGGCGCAGTCGTCGAAATACTGCATGCCGACCAGCCGCGCGGCACGACCGACTTCTTCGCGCACGCCCCCAGCGCCGATCAGCTCGAGCAAGGTCGGCAACAGGCTGCGCACGTACTCCATGGCGTAGGCGCGGTAGACCTTGTGCAGGCGCTCGGTCGGCCAGCTGGCGACGTCGAGTGTCGGCGCTTGCGCGGCGTCGAAGCGCGGCATGGTCTCGCCCTCGACGAAGCGCACGCGCTCATGCTCGGCGATGTCGCGGTCGTACTCGAGATAGTAGCCCTCGAGGCCCGGCGCGCCTGATGTGATCAAGCCGGTGCAGACGAAGCCCAACCGAGGGTTGCCCAACGAGACGCCGTTGTGGCCATGCCAGCCGTGTAGCATCGCGGCGTTGACCGCGTGCGGCACGGCGCAGACCGCGGTGCCGCGCCAGATCCAACGCGGCGGTGGATAGCGCACCCAGGCCTTGCGGTCGGACTCCACGACATACTCGGTCTTCACGCCGCCGACGGCGTTCGACAGATAGTGATACTGCGCGCAGGCCACGGCGTGCGGCAGCCGGTCGAGGCCGAGCTTGATCAGGCCGGGCTTGAACTTCTCGAGATGCTGCCGGCGGAAGTGGCGGAAGATGAACTCGCGCGCCGTGTCTTCGCCGCGGCGCGTGACAAGAGTCAGCACCACGCCGGTCATCAACGCGTTGTAGAGATCGGCGATCGCCTGATGGGCCGCGACGTCGCGAGGCATGCTCATGTCAGCGTGCCAGCTTCAGGATGGCGGCACGCCGTCGGCCAGCACGGCGCGGCAATTGCCTGCCTTCAGCCGCATCGCCAGCACCGGCTTGTATTCCTCGGAGTGATAGAAGCGCCGTGCCGCCGCCATGTCGGGAAACTCGATCATCACCATACGCGGCGGCGACCAGCCGCCTTCCAGCGTCTCGGTCTCGCCGCCACGCACGACGAACTTGCCGCCGAACTTCGCGATCAGCCCGGGCGTGTGCTTGCGATACTCCGCCATCAAGTCGGCGTCGGTGGTCTCGATCTCGACAATCAGATAGGCGGCCATCGTCTTCCTCTGAGTTCTAGCCGGCGAGATCCGCGGGCGTTGAGTGCTGTTCGCTACGCCCCGGTCTTCGCACGGAGCGCGTTCTTCCAGTCATCATACCGTTGCCATGCGTCCTTGATCTGCGCGGGAGTCATCGCTTGCTCGACCCTTGCACGACCGCGCTCTGCTTCTTCTCGGGTCTTTTCCAGCACTTCGTCGTCCACCGCGACCGTCATCGGCAGATTCTCGACGGCCAGATTGAACCATTTGTGGGCTTCGACGATGTCGTGGGTGACGCCCTTGCCGTTCTCATGCATCCAGCCAAGGCGTGCCTGAGCGGGACTGCTCCAGCCATCCGCGAGCTTGCGGTACCACTTCGCCGCCTCGGCATAGTCCTGCGTCACGCCGCTGTCGCCGAAGTACATCGAGGCCAGGGCGTATGCCGCCCGGGACTCGTGGTTGTTGGCGGCTATCGTGTACCACTTGACCGCTTCGCCGAGATCAGCCGGTGTTGTCGTCGTGCCGCGTTCGTACAATTGGCCGAGAGTCAGCTGGCCATCGGATGATCCCTGATCGGCCGCGCGGCGAAACCACTTCAGGGCCTCCTGATGATCCGGCACGAGCGAACCGCTGCCCGGCCGGTAGGCCGTGCCGGTCCACCGGCAAGGGAGGCCAGCGTAAATGGCGCCGAGCAGGAGTTGCGCATAGAGTTCATTGCGCTCGGCGGCCTTGCGTATCCAGGAGATGCCCTCGTCGACTTCATCCGATGTCGACCCTGAAGCCAAGAGCTCGTTTCCGAGATCACGCTGGGCGTGGACATCTCCTTGCTCGGCGGCCTCACGAAGTTGCTTGAAGAGAGTGCTGTCCGTCGAGGTACTCATGGCGCTCCGAGCTCCTCACGCGATGAGGCGACATGGCTTGTCGTCTAGCCGGTACTCATGGGCAAGCTTGGGTCGGTCGCCCATTCCTGCAACGAGGCATCGTACACCCCGACGTTGTCATGGCCTAGCAGCGCGACCAGCGCGAAGGCGTCGCCGGTCGCCGCGATGCCGCCGCCGCAATAGGCGACCACGCGCTTGGCGCCGTCGATGCCACGATCGGTGAACATCGCGCGCAACGTGGCGGCGTCCTTGAATGTGCCGTCGTCCGCGAACAGCGACGCCGCCGGCAGGCTGACACTGCCGGTGATATGGCCCGGCCGGCCGTAGTTCGCGCCGCCGGTGCCGCGATGCTGCGCCTCGGTCAGGCAGTTCACCACGACGGCGCGGCTGTCGGCGAGCGACGCCAGCACCTCGTCCTTGCCGACCATCAGGCCAGCGCGTGGCTTCGCCGTCAGCGTCGCCGGCGCGTAGCTGTTGATCTTGTGCTCGATCGGCCGGCCTTCGGCGGTCCACTTCTTGAGACCGCCATCGAGGATGCGCGCGCGATCGAAGCCGATAGCGCGTAGCATCCACCACACGCGCGTCGCCCACCATTGCGCGCCGTCGCAGTACAGGACGACCTCGCTGTCGTCGCCGATACCCTTGGCGCCGGCCATGCGCGCCAGCGCTTGGGGCTCGGGCATGGTGAAGCGCAGCCTGCTCGCGGGATCGGACAGATCCTCCTGCAGCTCGATCAAGGCCGCGCCGGGGACGTGGCCCTTTTCGAGATAGGCGGCGCGGCCGGTCTCGACGCGCATGCGTCCGCCGGGCTCGGGATGCAGGATGGTCGTGCAGTCGAAGATGCGCAGCGCGGGCTCGCCGAGCCGGCGCGCGAGATCGGCGGTGGTGATCAGCGGGTCCATCGGCGCATCGTGATGCGCCGCGGCCGCCCGTGCAACGAACTCAGTTCTGGGTGACGGCGGCGGGAGTCGCGGCCGGCGGCGGACGCTTGGCGGCCTTGCGCGGCGATTTCGCCTGCGCGTACGCGCGGCGCTGGCAGGTGGCCTTGGCCTGTTCGTCCTTCATCTTGGCGCAGGCGCGCAGCGCGCGCTGCTGGGCGGTCGGCTTCGGCGCCGGCTTGGTCGTCGGCGTCGTAGATGGCGGCGCGGTCGGTGCGGCGGTGGCTGCTGTGGCGAAGAAGCCGGCGGCCAGCGCCAGCACGAGCGCGTAGGTGACGCGGCGCATTGTTGTCTCCGTGGGTTCTTGAACGGCGCCGAGGTTCCGGCCGCCGTCTGTGAGGGTGCCTGAAATATATTGTAGATCAGGAAGATGCGTCAATATCCTCATGTGTTGTTGCGAGCCTGACGCGGAGCATGACGGCGCTCCTCGCCCTCGCTATATGTCGCGGCCGTGAACATTGTCTTCTCCGTCGCCTTCCCGCTCTTCGCCCTGATCGCCACCGGCTTCGTCGCCGGCCGCGCCCGGCTGCTGGGTCGCGATGGCTCGGGCGCGCTCAACGTCTTCGTCACCTGGTTCGCGCTGCCGGCGCTGCTGTTCAGCGCCATCGCCAATGTGCGCCTCTCGGAGGTGCTGAACCTGCCGTTCATCGCCGCCTTCGGCCTGGTGATCGTCATCGTCTTTGGCGTCGGCATGCTGATGGCCCGTCTGGCCTCGGGCGCCGGCCTCGCGCATATGAGCCTGCACGGGCTCAGCGCCGCTTACGGCAATGTCGGCTATATCGGCATCCCGCTCTGCCTTTATGCGCTCGGTCCGCAGGGCGCCGTGCCGGCCGCGGCGGCGACCTGCCTGGGCAGCGCCTTCCTGCTGACCGGCGCGATGGTGCTGATCGAGTCCGACCTTCAGGCCGGTCGGGGAATATGGCGCGCCGCGTGGCGCGTGCTCGGGGCGGTGGCGCAAAGCCCGGTGCTGATCGCGATCGCCCTGGGCGGCGTCGTCTCGGCGCTGGGCGTCACGGTGCCGGTGCCGGTGCAGCGCTTCCTCGACTTGATCGGCGCGGCGGCCGCGCCCTGCGCGTTGTTCGCCATCGGCCTGTTCCTGTCCGATACCTCGATCCGCGCCAATCTGCGCGAGGTCGGCCTCGTGACCATCGCCAAGGTGCTGCTGCAGCCGCTGCTGGCGCTGTCGATCGTGCCGTGGTTCCTGCCCTTGGACTCGGTGTGGGCGCAGGCGGCGCTGCTGATGGCCGCGCTGCCGACCGCCTCGAACGCCTTCGTGCTCGCCAAGCAGTACGACGTCTTCGTCGAGGAGACCTCGGCCACCATCCTGCTGTCGACCCTGCTCTCCGTCTTCACGGTCTCGGCCATGCTGGTGTGGTTGCGCAGTGGTCTCTGAAACCTGTTCCGTCGAGTCGAAGTGTCCCGGTGGTCCCGAGTGAACCGTCGACACGTCAGGTATCCGACCTGTTCGCGCTTCGCCCGGGCGGCGTAGGATGGCGCCGGCGCGCGGCGCCCAGACAAGGGAGGATGAGTATGCTCAGGGAGTTTCGTGAGTTCGCGGTCAAGGGCAACGTTGTTGATCTCGCCATCGGCGTGATCATCGGCGCGGCGTTCGGCAAGATCGTCGAGTCGCTGGTCGGTGACATCATCATGCCGCTGATCGCCATGTTCGGCACGGTCGACTTCTCCAACATGTACGTCGTGCTCAAAGGCACGGTCGCGCCCGGCTTGTCGCTCGCCGACGCGCGCAAGGCGGCTGTCGTGTGGGGCTACGGCAACTTCATCACCATCGCGATCAATTTCGCGATCATCGCCTTCGCGCTCTTCCTGGTGGTCAAGGGCATCAACCGCATGAAGGCCAAGGCGGCGGCCGAAGCCGCTCCGCCGCCGCCGCCACCCGAAGTGCCGGCGGACGTCAAGCTGCTGACCGAGATTCGCGACCTGCTGAAGAAGCCCTGAGGCCGGTTGCCGAAATGCGGGCCGATTCGCGTCTGCCCGCGTTTCTATTTGATAAATGGCAGTGAATCTGTATATTTAGAGTATCTTATTGAAGCGATTTGTTGGGTGGCCGCGCCGCCGTTGGTTTCGAGAGGAGAGATAATCGTGATCTTCGGTTTTCTGCGTGGCCTGCTGATCAAGGCCGCCGTCCTCGGTTGCACCTTCGCGGCCGTGAAATACGGCCCGGTCATCTACACCAAGTACGTCGGCCCGCTGCCGCCGGCGCTGCAGGAAGCGCACAAGTACACGGACTTCAACGAGGTCTACAAAACCTTCGGCGAGCTCGCCAAGAAGATGCCCAACTAGGGCGACGTCTCCAGAAAATCGCGCGTCTCTTTGATCGCGTCGGCCAGCCCGACGCGCCGGATCGATACACCCGGTGGAAACGCCGCCAGCAGGCGTGACGCCAGGCGGTTGTCGAGCATCACGAAGACACCCCGATCATCGGCGCGTCGCACCAGACGGCCGAAGGCCTGCTTGAGGCGGAAGCGCGTGAGCATGTCGTCGTAGGCATTGGCGGCGTGGCCCGCCGCGCGATGCGCATCCTTGCGCGCGCGATGCAGAATATCGGGCCTGGGCCACGGCACGCGATCGAACACGATCAGGCGCAGCGATCGGCCCGGCACGTCGACGCCATCGCGCACCGCATCCGTGCCGAGCAGGCACGAGCGCTCCTCGGCGCGGAAGATGTCGACCAGTGTCGCCGCGTCCATGCCGCCGACATGCTGGGCGTAAAGCGGGATGCCGGCCTCCTCTAGGGGTGCGGCGATCTGGCGATGCACCGCGCGCAGCCGGCCGATGGCGGTGAACAGGCCGAGCCCGCCGCCATCGGCGGCGAGGAACAATTCGCGATAGGCCGCCGCGACCTGCTCGACCGAGTCACGCGAAACGTCGCGCACGATCAGCACGCGCGTGTTGGCGGCGTAGTCGAAGGGCGAGGCGACAGAAGCGCGGATAGCCGGTGCCTCGAGATGGCGCGCGCCGGTGCGCGCTTCGGCCGCGTCCCAGTCGGCCGCCTCCAGCGCGCCCGAGGCGATCGTCGGCGATGGCGGCGGATCGTTGGCGCCGGTCCAGTCGCGCAAGGTCGCCGATGTCACGACCACGCCGTGCGCCGGCTTGATCACCGCCTCGGCGAAAGGCTGCGTCGGATCGATGTAGTGGCGATACATGCCGACATCGTACTCGCGCCCCTCGATGCGCTCGATGGCGAACCAGTCGACGAAGGCGTCCTGCGGCTCGCTCTCGACGCTCTTGAGCATGCCCAGCCAGGCCGACAGCGTGAACTGGCAGCGATTGCGCAGCGAGCGCGTGATGCCCTCGATACGGTTGCGCTGCGAGGTGTCGAGCGTCTCGGCGCCCTCGTCGAGCTGGCGCGCCAGCGCCTGGATCAGCGCCAGCGCCGGCTTGAGCATCGCCTCGATCGCCTCGCCGCAGGCGCGCGCCGCCTCGATCAGATCGGTCGCCGCCGGGCGCACGTCGCATTCGATGCGATAGGGATTGTCGTCCTTGGGTGCGCGCGCCAGCACCTGCTGACGCACCAGCGCCAGGAAATCCTCGATGTCGCCCTGCGTCGTGCCATCGGCCAGTCGGGTCTGCCAGCCCGCCGAGGGCAGCGCCTGCGCCGCCGAGAGCAGCGCGCGCAGCGCCTGCAAGGTGGCGGGATCGCTTTCCGCCAGCTCGTTGACGCGCCGCTCCAGCCCGCGCGCGCGGCTGCCGCCGCGGCCCTCGGCGCCCAGCAGCCAGCGCCGCAGGTCGGAGCCCTCGACACCAGTGAGATGCGCCGCGAAAGCCGAGTCGGCGGCGTCGAAAAGGTGATGGCCTTCGTCGAAGACGTAACGCGTCGGTCGGCTGTTGTCGTCGAGCCCGCCGGTCGCGGCCTGCATCATCACCAGCGCGTGGTTGGCGATGACGATGTCGGCCTGGCGCGCGCGGCGGATGGTGCGTTCGACGAAGCAGCGCCGGTAATGATCGCAGCCGGCATAGACGCATTCGCCGCGCCGGTCGGCCAGGCGCGACAGCCGCGCGCGGCCGATCAAATCGCCGAGCCAGGCCGGCAGGTCGCCGCCCACCATGTCGCCATCGCGCGTCGCCATGGTCCAGCGCGCCAGCAGGCCCAGCCCGACCGCGTTCTGCGGGCTGCCGCGCGTGCGCTGCACCGCCTCCTCGTAGTTCAGCAGGCAGAGATAGTTCTCGCGTCCCTTGCGCACGACGACGCGGGCGCGCTTGGCGGCGGCGTCGGGATGCAGCCGGTCGAGCTCGCCGTCGATCTGGCGCTGCAGGTTGCGCGTGAAGGTCGCGATCCACACCGGCGCGCCGTTGCGCTCCGCCCACAGCGAGGCCGGCGCGACATAGCCCAGGGTCTTGCCGGTGCCGGTGCCGGCCTCGGCCAGCACGACGTGCGGCTCGCCCTCGCGCTCGCGCGGCAGGAAGGCGAGCGACACCGCCGAGGCATAGTCGCTCTGCGTCGGCCGCACCTCGGTGGTGCCGGCGCCCGCATGGACCAGTTCAGACAAACGCGCGCGCGCCTCGTGCGGCTCGACCGGCAGGCTGCGCGGCGGCGTCGCCGGCGGATCGTCCTCCCAGGCCGGCAGGTGCTTCCAGGTATCGAGCCCGGTGAAGCCGCGCGGCCGGTCGGCGGCGGACACGCCCAAAGCCGCGCAGACCGCCGCGCCCCACTGCCAGCCGCCGGCCGCCATGCGCCGCGCCAGCTCGGCGGTCGCCGGCGGCTCGCGATGACGCGCATCGGCCAGCTCGTCGAGCAGCGCCTCGGCGATCAGCGGCAGGGCGACGACCTCGTCCTCCGGCGTCGCCGGCGTCTTGAGCTCCAGCGCCGCGGCGAGGCCGCGGATGGTCGGCAGGCAGAAGCGCGCCGGGCGCACGAAGGCGAAGAGCTCGAGCACGTCGGTGGCGTCGACCTCCGACAGCGCCAGCCGCGCGCCGGTATCGGGCGCGTGGCAGACCAGCGGTCGTTCCAGCGCCAGCCGCGCCGCCGCCGCGTTGTGGTTCAGCCGCTCGATCTCGCCGTCGGCCGACAGCCAGTAGGCGCCGGCCGCCGTCACGGCGAGCGCGGGCGGGCGACGAAGACCGGAGCTGACGGGCGCCGTAGGCGACATGCCGCCTACTAGCACGAAGCGCGAACGCGCGTCGTCAGATCGGCGCGATGGAGCGGAATTTCGGGGGATGGTCGGGCGGGCGGCGGGGCTGGGCGCGGCTCAACACTTCGATCAGCCGCCGACGCGTGTCGCGCGGATCGATGATGTCGTCGATACCGAAGCCCTCGGCGGCGCGCAGCGCGTTCACCCGCCGCCTGGTCTCGGCGATCATCTCCTGGCGGCGCGCCATGGGATCGTCGGCGGCGAGGTAGTCCTTGCGGAAGGCGACGTCGATCGCGCCCTCGATCGACATGGCGCAGATCTCGGCCGTCGGCCAGGCGAAGCAGGCGTCGGCGCCGAAGCTGCGGCCGCCGGCCATGGCGAAGTAGCCCAGCCCGTAGCCCTTGCGCAGCACGACGGAGATGCGCGGCACGCTGGCGTGGCCCCACTCGAAGACGAGCTTGGCGCTGCGCCGGCCCAGCCCGGTGCGCTCGGCGCCGGAGCCGATCGAGAAGCCCGGCACGTCGATGAACGACACCAGCGGCAGGCCGAAGGCGTCGCAGGTGGCGATGAAGCGGGCGCCCTTGTCGCAGGCATTGGCGTCGAGCATGCCGCCCAGCCGCATCGCCTGGTTGGCGATGAAGCCGACCGGCCGGCCGCCCAGCCGCGCGAGGCTCGTCACGAGATTGCCGGCGAAGGTCGGCTTCATTTCGAAATAGCTGCCGGGATCGGCGACCATCGCCAGCACCTTGCGCACGTCATAGGCCTTGCGCGTCGAGACCGGCACCAGCTCGAGAATCTTGTCGTCGATCGGCGCGCGCACGTCGCCGGGCTCGGTGGTTGGTAGCGCGGCGCGCGCATTGGACGGCAGGTAGGACAGGAAGCGCTTCGCGGCGGCGAAGGCGGCGTTCTCGTCGGTGACGCCGAGATCGGCGAGACCCTGGCGATCGACCTGCACCTCGGCGCCGCCCAGCGACTCGGTATCGATCTCCTCGCCCGTGGCGGCTTTCACCAGGGCGGGGCCGGCGAGACCCATGGTCGACAGGCCGCGCACCATCACCACGCAATCGGCCATGCCGGCGTAGTTGGTCGGCCCGGCGAAGCCTGCGCCCAGCATCAGCGCCACCATGGGGATCCAGCCCGAGGCGCGCGCCATGTCGTGGAACATGCCGTTGGCGGCGGCGAAGTGGCGCGAGTCCTGGCCGTCCTGGATGCGGTGGCCGCCGCCATCGAGGATCATCACCATCGGCACGCCTTCGGTCAGCGCGATCTGCAGCACGCGGCGACCCTTGGCGCTGCCCAGCCGGCCGATGCTGCCACCCTGCACGCTGAAATCCTGCGAGAAGATCACGACCGGGCGGCCGTCGATGCGTGCGGTACCGGCGATCACACCGTCCGCCGGTGTGCGCTCGCGCGCTTTCTGTGCTTCATCAGGATCGGTGAGGTCGCTCGCCACGACCAGACCGCCGATCTCGTCGAACGAGCCGGGATCGGTCAGTCGCGCGATGCGTTCGCGCGCGCTCAGGCGGCCGCGCGCCTGGACTTTGGCGACGGCATCCGGCCGCGCCGCGTCGTACAGGGAGGACCGTGCGTCTTCGACGCGGGCCATCAGCTCGCGGATGGTCGGTATCGTGTCGCTCATCGGGACTCTTCGCGGCTTGCGGTTCAGGCGATGCGTTCGCGTCGGATGACGATGCCGGCGCGTTCACGATCCCAGGTATCCGAGGTCACGCCGTCGGCGCGCAGCAGGTGCTTCTGTACCTTCTGCGTCGGCGTCTTGGGCAGCTCCGCCAGCACGCGCACATAGCGCGGGATCATGTAGTGCGCCATGCGCGGCCGGAGGTAGTCGAGCAGCGCGGCGGGATCGACCTGCCGTCCATCGACCGGCGCGACCACGGCCAGCACGTCGTCCTCGCCGTGCTCCGAGGGCACGCCAACGACCGCCACCTCGCGCACGGCGTCATGCGCGCCGATCTCGGCCTCGACCTCGAAGGACGAGATGTTCTCGCCGCGCCGGCGGATGGCGTCCTTCATGCGGTCGACGAAGAAGAAGTTGCCGGCGTCATCGCGGCGGAAGGCGTCGCCGGTATGGAACCAGCCGTTGCGCCAGGCCCGCGCGGTCGCCTCGGGATCGCCGTGATAGCCGTGGTTCATCGCCCATGGCCGGTCGCTGCGCAGGATCAGCTCGCCGACGGCACCCGGCGCCACCTCGCAGTCGTTCTCGTCGACGATGCGCGCCTCGATACCGGGACGCGGGCGGCCGCACGTGCCCCGTACGGTGGGGTTGCGCTCCGAGACCAGCGGCCACGACGTCTCGGTCATGTTGAAAGTGGTGACGATCTCGATGCCGAAGCGCTCGCCGAACGCGGCCGCGTCGTCGTTCAGCGGCACCATGGTGACGAAGCGCAGCGTGTGGTCGCGATCGTGCGGCGAGGGCGGCTCCTTCATCAGGAACGGCACCATCGCGCCCAGCAGGGTAACGCAGGTCGATCGCGTGCGGCGCACCGTCTCCCAGAAGCTGCGGGTGTCGAACGATTCGACCAGCGCGATCGAGCCGCCGCGCAGCAGCATGCGGTTGACCGTATTGGTGCCACTGGCGTGGAACAGCGGCAGGTTCACCAGGGTGCGATCGGCCTCGCCGACCGCATCCAGCACCAGCGCGGTCGACGCCGTATGCAGGTACGAGCACAGGACGCCCTTCGACGGACCGGTTGTGCCCGAGGTGTAGATCACCATCTGCGTGTCCCAGGGCATGATCGGCTGGCCGGGCGCCAGATCGTCGGGCGGCTCGATATCGAGCGCGTCGGCGGCGTGAAAGGCGAGACCATCGATCGCCTCGGGCGCGCCTGATCCGATCAGCACGGCATCGCGCAGGCGACTGCGTTCGATCTCGCCCAGCCGCGCGACAAGGCCGGCATGGCAGATCACCAGCTTCGCGCCGGCAAGCTGGAGGGCGTGCTCCAGCAGGCGGCCGCGCCAGGCGAGATTCATCGGCACATACACGGCGCCGATATAGTTCAGCGCGAACCAGGTCGTCAGCGCGTCGGGCCCATTGGGCAGCCAGGTCAGCACGAACTCGCCCTGACGCACGCCGAGCGCGCGCAGGCCGGCGGCGGCGCGGCGCACCCGGCGGTGGATCTCGCCGTAGGTCCACTCCTCGCCATCGGCGAAGCGCACGAACACCTTGTCGGGCGTCGCCGCGGCGCGTGCGTCGAGCACCGGACGCAGGACACATCGCTCGGGCGCGAGAATCCTCGAATCGGTCCAGGTGACGTTCATCGCCGGGCCACCTTGCGTGCCGCCGGCGGCACCATCGCCTGCCGCACCAGACCGGCGACCGCGTCGCGAATGGCGTCGAGATCGGTCTCGGCGTCGGCCATCAGGTGCTCGATGACCAGACCGCGCAGCGCGCCAAGGATGATGGCGGCATGCTGCTCGCAATCGATGTCGCCGCGGATCTCGCCCGAAGTCTGCGCCTGGCGCAGGCCGACCACCAGCTCGCCACGCCAGCGCTCGAGCAGCGCGCCGACCTTGGGGCGCAACGCCGGCATCGCGGCCAGCGATTCGAGATAGATCGCGTAAAGCGCCGCCGTGGCCAGCGGGCTCTTGCGCGCGCCATCGACATGCGCCGCGATTCGTTCGAGCACCGCGTCGACGCCGCGCCGGCCGGACACGCTGTCGGCGACACGGGTCTCGAACCACGCCGCCATGGAGTCGAGCAGGGCTTCGATCAGCCCGAACTTGCTGCCGTAACGGTCGACCGGCAGGCCGCGGCTGTAGCCCGCGGCGAGGCCGACCTCGGCGAGACTGGTCCCCGAGACGCCCTGGCGCGCGAACAGTTTGGTCGCGGCGCGCAGCATCCGGCGGTCCGATTCCTCGCGCCGGTCGAGCTGGGTGCGGCGCGGCGGGGGCTTGCGGTCGGCGATCATGCCGGGCACCATAACACTTACTTGTCGATCAGCAAGTAAGATTGAGAATGGAGGAAGCGCGATGTCGGGATTTCTCAATAGGCGTTCGTTCGTGCGCGGCGCATCGGGCGCGGCGCTGGCCGGCGGACTGGCGGCGACGGCGCGCGCGCAGGCCACGGCTTGGCCGACGAGGCCGGTGCGCTTCGTCTGCGGCTACGCCGCCGGTGGCCTGACCGACATCATGGCGCGGGTGACGGCGGAGTATCTCGGCGAAAAGTACAAGCAGCCCTTCGTGGTCGAGAACAAGACTGGCGCCGGCTCGATGATCGCCGCCGAGTTGGTCGCGAAGGCGGCGCCGGACGGCTACACGATCCTGTTCACCAACTCGACGGCGATGTTCCAGAACCGCGTCATCTTCAAGAACGTGCCCTACGATGCGGACAAGGATTTCACGCCGATCGCCATGCTGTCGGCCGGCAAGGTCCCGCTCTTCGTCCACAAGAGCGTGCCGGGTAACAGTGGGCTGGCCGACCTGATCGCCTATGCCAAGACCAACAAGGTGAGCTTCGGCACCACCGGACCAGGCTCGCTGGCGCACATCTTCTGCGTCAAGCTCAACGAGATCTTCGGGCTGAGCATGGAGCCGGTGCATTACCGCGGCGAGGCGCCGATGTGGGCCGACCTGTCGGCCGGCACGACGCAGGCGGCGAACTCGACCTATCTCGGTGCGCTCTCGGCGCTGCAGGCCGGCAACATCCGCCCGGTGGCCGTGCCGACGCGCACGCGCATGACGCGCAAGCTGCCCGACGTGAAGACCTTCCTCGAGCAGGGCGTCACGCATCCCTATTTTCTGATGGAAAGCATGGTGTGCTGCGTGGCGCCCACCGGTACCCCCGACGACATCGTGCGGAAGCTGTCCGACGGCATGGTGGAGGCCAACGACACGCCGCGCGTGAAGGGGCTGGTCGATCAGTTCGGGCTCGACCAGGGCATCCAGGGGCGCGCCGACTTCGCGACCTTCATCAAGGAGATGGGGCCGCAGCTCGTGTCCTCGGTGCGCGAGCTCAACCTGACGCCGCAATAAGGGGTCGCCACGGCATGCTGCGGCGGCGGGTGCCTCCCGCCGCTGTGCCGCCCGATCGGTCGCGCCTAATCGCGGCCCTGCTGGGCCTTGTGGTCATGACCACGCCGACGATCGCTCGTGACGATGCCAAGAGCCCGCCCTCGGGCCGCGACAGCAAAGGCGTTGAACAGAAAGGCCCGGCGATCGCGCCAAAGGCTCGCACCGAAAAGGGCCGGACGGAAACCGTCGACCAGGACGAGACGATCACGATCAAGCGGAAGTAGGGCGGCGACCGGCGTTGACGCTCTGGTGCGCGGCGCCTAGGTTGCCCGACCCGCATCTGGGCGGGGCGAAATCGTTGAAAGACTGGAGTGATGAGCAGCGAACGGGAGCTGGCCGGACAGGCGCGGGCGTGGCCTTTCGAGGAGGCGCGCAAGATCGTGGCGCGACTGGGTGGGCCGGAGCTGTCGAAAACCCCGGCCAAGGGCTACGTGCTGCTCGAGACCGGCTACGGCCCTTCGGGCCTGCCGCATATCGGCACCTTCGGCGAGGTCGCGCGCACCACCATGGTGCGCCAGGCGTTCCGGCGGCTGTCGGATATCCCCACCAAGCTGTTCGCCTTCTCCGACGACATGGACGGCTTCCGCAAGGTGCCGGACAACGTGCCCCACCGCGAGATGCTGGCGGCCCATCTCGGCAAGCCGCTGACCGCGGTGCCCGATCCCTTCGGCACGCATGACAGCTTCGGCGCGCACAACAACGCGCGGCTGAAGGCGTTCCTCGATTCGTTCGGCTTCGAGTACGAGTTCCAGTCGGGCACCGAGTGGTACCGCTCGGGCCGCTTCGATCCGATGCTGCGCGCCATGCTCAATCACTACGACGAGATCCAGGCGGTGATGCTGCCGACCCTCGGCGAGGAGCGGCAGCAGAGCTACTCGATCTTCCTGCCGGTGTGTCGCAAGACCGGCCGCGTGCTGCAGGCGCCCGTTGTGAAGACCGACGCCGATGCCGGCACGATTGTCTATCGCGACGAGGACGGCGCGCTGGTCGAGACGCCGGTGACCGGCGGCCATGTGAAGCTGCAGTGGAAGGCCGACTGGGCCGGCCGCTGGTTCGCGCTGGGCGTCGACTACGAGATGTACGGCAAGGACCTGATCCCGTCGGCCGAGCTCAGTGCCAAGATCGTGCGTATCCTCGGCGGCAGGCCGCCCGAGGGTTTCAACTACGAGCTCTTCCTCGACCACGAGGGCAAGAAGATCTCGAAGTCCAAGGGCAACGGGCTCTCGGTCGAGGAGTGGCTGGCCTACGCGCCGCCCGAATCGCTGGCCCTTTACATGCAGCAGCAGCCCAGGCGGGCGAAGCGGCTGTACTTCGACGTCATCCCGCGCGCGGTCGACGAGTACCTTTCGCTGGTCGAGAAGCTGCCCAGCGAGGAGCCGGCCAAGGCGCTGGAGAATCCCGCCTGGCACATCCACGACGGCAAGGCGCCCGACAACCGCGCCGCCGGCGTCAGCTTCGCCATGCTGCTCAATCTCGCCGGTGTCGCCAACACCGACGACAAGGACGTCTTGTGGCAGTACCTCCGGCGCTACGTGCCGGGCGCCACGCCCGACAACGCGCCCTATCTCGACACGCTGCTCGCGCGCGCGGCGCGCTACTACGTCGACTTCGTGAAGGCCAACAAGAAGTTCCGCCTGCCCAACGAGCTGGAGCGCTCGGCGCTCGCCGACCTGCGCGACACGCTGCAGCGTCTGGCCGACGACACCAGCGCCGAGGAGATCCAGAACGAGGTCTACGAGGCGGGCAAGCGCCACTTCCCCAAGGAGAAGCTGCGCGACTGGTTCGGCACGCTCTACCAGGTGCTGCTGGGCGCCGAGCAGGGCCCTCGCATGGGCGCCTTCATCAAGCTCTACGGTCGCGACAACGTCGTGCGCCTGATCGAACGCGCGCTCGCCGGCGAGGATCTCGGCCAGGCGGCGTAGCGCTTTTGGGAGCGCCATCGCGCAGGTCTTACCTTCCCCCGGAGGGGGAAGGTGCCCGAAGGGCGGATGGGGGATGTTGAAGACGAACGCAGGAGTCCGTCTTCGACATCCCCCATCCGTCGCGGTATTTCCCAAGTGCTGAGGCGGTGATCTCAATGTCGAATGACCCCAAACACCTCGTCCGCACCGCGGCGCTGAAGCCCGAGGACGCGACGCGCATTCGACATCCACTCAATCCCAAGTCCGAGGTGTATCTGCATTCGTTGGGCGATCGCGTCGGCATGCAACGCTGCCAGCTCCACCTCGCGCGCCTGCCACCGGGCAAGGAGAGCTTCATCCCGCATGCGCACGGGCTGCAGGAGGAATTCGTCTACATCCTCGAGGGTGAGGGCAAGGCGCTGATCGGCGATGTCGAGGTCACGGTGGGGCCGGGTGACTACATGGGCTTCCCGACCGACGGCGTGACGCACCATCTGCGCAACGATGGGCCGCGCGACCTCGTCTATCTGATGGGCGGGGAGCGCACGAAGTTCGAGGTGTCGCGCTTTCCCACCATCGGCAAGCGGGCGGTGTTCGACGGCCAGACCGCGACCTTCTACGACGAAGCCACCGCCGAGCCGCTGCCGATCAGCGCATGGCGGAAGGATTGACCATCCGGCGATGGTGGCGTCGATGGGCTTCCACCGTCGCGCAAGACGGGTGTAGCCTGTCGCCGTAGCGCGTCCAGTTGGGCATCAAGTCCGCGATGTGGCGCCGGCTATGGAGGACGCGCCATGAAACTTCCCCGCCGCACATTCGTGCAATTGGCCGCGGGCGCGGTCGCGCTGCCGGCCATGCCTCACGTCGTGCGCGCGCAGGCCTATCCGTCGCGCACGGCGCGTATCGTCGTCGGCTTTCCCGCCGGCGGCGCGACCGACATCCAGGCGCGGCTGATGGCTGAATGGCTGACGGGGCGGCTGGGCCAGCAGTTCATCGTCGAGAACAAGCCGGGCGCCAGCGGCAACATCGGCACCGAGGTGGTCGCCAAGGCGCCGGCGGATGGCTACACGCTGCTGCAGGTCGTCACGCCGCACGTGATCAATCCCGCGCTCTTCACCAATCTCAGTTTCGACTTCGTCCGCGACATCGCGCCGGTCATCTGCTCGGCGCGGCTGGCCTACGTCGTCGTGGTGAATCCGTCGGTTCCCGCCTCGACGCTTCCCGAGCTCATCGCCTATGCCAAGGCCAACCCGGGCAAGATCAACTACGGCTCGGCTGGCGCCGGCACGCCACAGAACATCACGGTCGAGCTGTTCAAGATGATGGCCGGGGTGAACATGGTGCATGTGCCTTATCGCGGCGGCGCGCCCGCGGTCGTCGATCTGCTCGCTGGCCAGGTCCAGGTGATCTTCGCGCCCGTGTCGGAATCGATCCAGCACATCAAGGCCGGCAAGCTGCGCGCGCTGGCGGTGACGACCGCGTCCCGTCTGGACGTCTTCCCCGATGTCCCCCCGGTGAGAGACTTCCTGCCGGGCTACGAGGCCAGCGGCTTCGCCGGCATCGGCGTGCCCAAGGGTACGCCAACAGCGATCATCGATCTGCTCAACAAGGAGCTTAACGCCGCGCTCGCCGACGCCACGGTCAGGAAGCGGATCACCGAGCTGGGCGGCACACCGCTGGGCGGCACGCCGCAGGAATTCGCGACGATCATCGCGGAGGCCACCGAGAAATGGGCGAGGGTGATCAAGTCCGCAGGCATCAAGGTCGAATAGCCGATCCGAGGGAGGACCACGCATGGCACACGCTCTCGACTTCGAACCGCTCGACGGCGTCACCTTCGGCGCCGTGGTGCGCGGACCCAGGGTCACCGATCTCGACGAGGCCGAGTTCGGCAGGCTCTATCGAGCGTGGCTGCAATACGCCCTGCTGATATTCCCCGGCCAGTTCCTCAAGCGCGACGAGCAGATCGCCTTCGCCAAGCGCTTCGGACCGCTGGAGTTCGAGATGGCGGCGATCAGCAACGTGAAGGCCGATGGCACCTTGCGCGTCGAGAAGGATAACGATGACGTGATGAAGGTGCTGAAGGGCAATATGGGCTGGCATTGCGACAGCACCTACATGCCGCTGCAGGCCAAAGGCGCGGTGTTCAGCGCCGAGGAAGTGCCGACCATCGGCGGCCACACCGGCTTCGCCGATCTGCGCGCCGGCTATGACGCGCTCGACGACGCGACCAAGGCGAAGCTCGAGGGGCTCTCGGCTTTCCACTCGCTGTACTACAGCCAGGGCAAGCTCGGCCATCAGCCGAAGAAGAAGGCCGACGGCGAGTATCACGGCTACGGTTTCCACGACGGTCCGGTGCCGCGTCGCGCGCTGGTCAAGGTGCATCCCGAGACTGGCCGCAAGGCGCTGCTGATCGGCCGCCACGCGCACAACATTCCGGGCATGGCCGAGGACGAGTCGGAGCGCTTCCTGCAGGCGCTGGTCGACCACACGTGCAGCAAGCCGCGCATCTATCACCACGACTGGCGGGCGGGCGATGCGGTGGTCTGGGATAATCGCTGTCTGATGCATCAGGCGACGCCGTGGGACATGACCCAGCGCCGCATCATGTGGCACAGCCGCATCGCTGGCGATCCGGCAAGCGAGGCGGCGCTGGCTTAGCTGGGACCGCCGGCGTCCCGCCGGCCGCTTGAAGAAGATTAACCACAGAGGCACAGAGAACGGCGAAAAGCGCGCAAAGCACGAAGCCTTGGTCTTCTCTTTTTGTCTTCCTCTGTGTCTCTGTGCCTTTGTGGTTGGCCTCATAATGAGGGCGATACACCGGCGGTCCCAGGGAAGTCAGCCACCAGCACGCGGTGCGACGCCCGCCTCTGACGAGGCGGGCGTCGCGTCATCGCTGGGCCCCCGGGGAAAAGGCGCCGGCGACGACTACTTCTTCGGCAGCACGACCGTGTCGATGACGTGGATCACGCCGTTGGACTGCTGAACGTCGGCGATGGTGACGTTCGCCACGCCGCCATTCTCGTCCGTCAACGTGATCTTGCCCGGCGACGGCATCTTCGCCATCAGCGTGCAGCCGCCCACGGTCTTCACCGCATGGCTGCCCTTGCTGTCGGTGATCATCTTGGCGATCGCCGCCGACATCGCCGTGCCGGAGACGACATGGCAGGTCAGGATCTTGGTGAGCGTCGCCTTGTTCTCAGGCTTCACCAGGTTTTCGACCGTGCCCGCCGGCAGCTTGGCGAACGCCGCGTTGGTTGGCGCGAAAACGGTGAACGGACCCGGGCCCTGCAGGGTCTCGACCAGGCCGGCGGCCTTCACGGCGGCGACCAGCGTGGTGTGATCCTTCGATGCGGACGCGTTCTCGACGATGTTCTTGTTGGCCATCATCGGTGCGCCGCCGACCATCGGATTCGGCGTCGCCGATGGCGGCGTCGACTGAGCGAATGCGGCCGGACCGGCGACGGTGAAGGACACGGCGGTCAGCGCGGCCAGCACGGCCATACGATTGGTCATTTTGACTCTCCAGTAGATCTGTGTTCGACGCTCGCGTTCCATCCTCGAATCATCGGCGTCCAAGCTGATACGGGCGCGGTGGCGCGCCGGATCATCGCGTCGCGCCGGGCAAGAATTCGCACCAAGCGGTCGGCATCGTTCCGTCGCGGTGCGGGTGTGGCAGAAAGATGGCAAGCGCACGATCAGCATGGCCGCGCGGTTGCTCGGCGCAAGAATGGCAAAGAAGTGTGTCCGCGCGAGAGAGCCCGAAGGATTGTCGGCGACGCACACTGGATGCGAATTCGAGACTTCGTTGTCGCCGGAAGCGCTGAAGCGGACAGATTCGCGACGCATCGAATAGAAGGGCTTGCATAAACATTCCATAGAATATATATAAATGCCTAGGAATGTTCATGGAGGCACTCATGGCGATGACCAAGCGCGGTTTCATCAAGGTTCTGGGCGGCGGGGCGATACTGGCGGCGGGCGGCGCCTGGGCGGTGCCCAGGCTCGACGCCATGCCGGAGGAGGCGATCGCCGGCTGGAAGGGGCCGTCGGCCGGGGAGCGCGACGTGCGCCGCCGGGCGCTCAGCTGGGCGATGCTGGCGCCGAACCCGCACAACATGCAGCCCTGGCTGGTCGACCTGCGCGAGCCCGAGATCGTGACCCTGCACCTCGATCGCACGCGGCTGCTGCCGCAAACCGATCCCTTCGCCCGGCAGATCATCATCGGCCATGGCGCCTTCCTCGAGCTGCTGTCGATCGCGGCGTTGGCCGAAGGATATCGCGCCGAGATCGCGCCCTATCCCGCCGGCACGGAAGACGACAAGCCGGTGGCCCGCATCCGCTTCGTGCGCGACGCCACGCTGAAGGCCGATCCGCTCTTCGCGCAGATCCCCAAGCGGCGCACGACGAAGATCGCTTTCGACGGCCGCCCGCCTTCCGCCGAGCACCTCGCAGCCCTGCGCGCGGCCTGCGATATGCCGGTGACCTTCGCCGTCGAGCCGGCACGCGTCGAGGCGCTGCGCAAGCTGGCGATATCAGGCAGCGAACTGGAGATGTCGATCCCGCGCACGCACAAGGAGAGCATCGACGTGGTGCGGGTGGGGTCGGCGGAGATCGCGCGTCACCGCGACGGCATCTCGCTCACCGGTCCGATGATGTGGGCGTTGCGCCAGACCGGCGTGATGACGCCCGAGAACGCGATGACGCCGGGCACGATGGCGTTCAATGGCGGGCGCGACTACGCGCTGAAGGGCTACGCCTCGGCCGCCGGCTTCGGCTGGTTCTCGAGCGAGGGCAATGCGCGGCCGACGCAAATCGCCGCCGGCCGTGCCTATGCCCGGCTCAACCTGAAGGCCACCGAGCTGGGCGTGGCGATGCAGCCGCACAGCCAGACCCTGCAGGAGTATCCCGAGATGGCCGCGTTGTTCGCCGAGATGCGGCGTCAGACCGCCACGGCTGAGGGACGCACGCTGCAGATGTTCTTCCGGGTGGGCTATGCTGGGCAGGCCGGACCGTCGCCGCGACGGCCGCTCGACGCCATTGTAATGAAGGCCTGATGACCGCGCCGCCGCTGCCATTCCGCATCATCAACTGGATCGGCATCATCGAACAGCTCGCCAGCAGCGCGGCCAACCGCGTGCTGGCGCCGATTGATCTACCGCTGCCGCAGTTCATCCTGCTCAACCACTTCACCAATCGGCCGGCCGCGGAGGCGGGCGGTCACACGATCATGGCGGTGGCGAACGCCCTGCAGCAGCCGCAACCCGGCATCACCAAGACCGTGCAGAAGCTGGTCGACAAGGGCTTCCTCGTCGAGCGCGCCAACCCGCAGGACGGCCGCTCCAAGCTGCTGCGCATGACGCCCAAAGGCGTGGCGGCGCATCAGGCCGCGATCGCGGCACTGATGCCCGAGCTGGGGCGCGCCTTCGACGGCTGGTCGGCCAAGGAGATGCAGCGGTTGTTCGCCGATCTCGACCGGCTCAAGGTCTGGCTCGACGCCGATCGCGATACGCGCGACTAGCCATCTGTCGTGTCGAGCGCGCGGCGATCGCTTATGCAGTGTTGGCTGTCGTCGGGCCGCGCCGCTCCAGCGGCGCTCATGATGCGTCGCTGGAGCGACGCGGCCCAAAGACCTTGAAAGCCGTTGCCAGGTCGGGGCGCGCGACCCCAGTGGCGCGCCCCCCGCTTCTTGAGGGCCATATGCCATCGCCCTGCCTCAGCATGAGGTCGGTGCCATGTGTGATAGCCCAGTCGGCGTCAGGGCGCGCGCAGCGCGGCCAGCAGGATGTCGACCAGGATATCGCGGAAGCCCGGCGTGGCGATCGCTTCGGCGTCGTCCGCCGCGGCTTCCCAGATCGCGCCGTCGATGGCCGACAGGCCCAGCGCCAGCTTGCGCGCGTCGATCGGGGCGCCGGTCGCCAGCGACAACCTGGCCGCCAGCGCGGGCGCCGCCGCGCGCAGCCGCTCGGCGATGATCTGCCGGCCCTGTACCTCGCCCATCGCGCCCTGCAGGACGGACGACAGCCAGAGCGAGCCGCGCTTCTCGGCGAGGAAGGCGGTGATCATCGCGACGACCGCCGTACGCAGGTCGGGTGCGCCGCCGAGATCGGTCGCCTCGACCGCGGCGATGAACGTCGTCACACGGCGGCGCACCAGGTCGGCGACGATCGCCTGCCGATTCGGGAAGTATTGGTAGAGCGAGCCGACGGACACACCGGCGACCTCGGCGACTCGGCGCGTGGTGAGGCCGGCATAGCCATCGCGGCGCAGAATGCGAACAGCGGCCTCCAGAATCGTCTCGACCGTGTCGACGGATCGCCGTTGCGACGGCGATTTGCGCGGCGTCGGCGGGCTCAACGTCATCGCCCGTCCTCCCGCCCCGAACGCGAATGGCGGCGGGATGCGCGCGCTCCCATCTCAAAGGCGACACATGGAGGTTGCATGGGACGGCGGGTGTATCTCATCACGGGCGCGACATCGGGCATCGGACTCGCCGCTGCGTGCCAACTGGCGCGCGACCCGGACGCGACGCTGATTGTCGGCGCGCGATCGCCAGAGCGCGCCACCGCGCTACGCGACGCGGTGCCCGCCGCTCGGCTGCGTGTGCTGCCGCTGGACACGTCGTCGCTGCGTTCGGTCGAGGCTTTCTGCGACGCCGCCGAAACGGCACTGGGCGCGGACGGCATGATCGACGCCGTCGCCTGCAACGCCGGCCTGCAGATCATCGGGCGGCATAGCCTCTCGGAAGACGGATACGACCTGACTTTCGCCACCAATCACCTCGGTCACTTCGCCCTGGTGCACCGGCTGCTGCCGCGGCTGGCGCGCGGCGCCGTCGTCGTCTCGACCGCGAGCGGTACGCACGATCCGCGCGAACGGCTGGCCCGCGTCTTCGGCTTCCGCGGCGGTCTGTTCCGCGACGCCGCCACGGTGGCCGCCGGCGATCTCGATCCAGCCGCCTCGGCAGTACAGCAGGGTCTCGACCGCTACGCCACGTCGAAGCTGTGCAACATCCTGTTCACCATGGAGATGGCGCGAAGCGTGCCGTCCGAGCGGGCGCGCTTCGTCGCCTTTGATCCGGGCCTGATGCCGGGGACCGGGTTGGCCCGCGATCGCTCGGCGATCGAGCGCTGGGGCTGGCGGAACCTGCTGCCCGCCCTGCGCCTGATGGCGGGGAAGGTCAGCTCGGCCGAGCGCTCGGGCAGGGCGCTGGCGCGTCTGCTGGCCGAGCCGGCGCTGGCGTCCAGCGGCCAGTATCTCGATTTTCGCCTGCGTGCCGTCGAACCGTCGCCGGACGCGCGCCGCGCCGACCTCGCGGCGGACCTGCACGCGTTCAGCGTTCGTGCCTGCACGGCGGCCGACGGCGCCTGAGGCCGACAACGGTCGGCTCTCGCGCCTGAGGTCGATGAGCGCTCCGCACCGGCGTCGCCAGCAGCGCCTCGACGCGCCGCAGGGCGACTTTGTCGCGCAGCAGGCGATGTTCCGCTCAAGCCTTTAAGCGCGGTGGTATCGCAAGCGGCGTACGCGGCACGGCGGCACGGCATTACGCGCGTGGGCCGCCCTCCATCGTGGTGCCTACGGTCGTACGACCATATAGGCGACGATGAAGGCGACGATCACCAGCGCGATGCTGACGCCGAGCACGTAGCGCACGCCATGGCCCGTCACGCCCTGGCGGGCTTCGTCCTTGCTCTTGATCTGCTCTGGTTTCGCCATGCCGACCTCCTGGCCGCTGGTCAACGGCCGGCGCCCGCATGGGGTTGCACGTCGGCGTCACATCACGCGCTGGCTATGGGCGTACGCCATGTATAGCGCGTGCGCCTGGCGGGCCACCGGGCCGGGCTGCAGGTCGCGGCTTTCGTAGCGGCTGACCGGCTGCACCTTGCCGGCGTTGCCCGTGGTGAACAGCTCGTCGGCGTCGTCGAGTTCGGCCGGCGCCACGGTGCGCTCGACCACGGCGCGGCCGGCGTCGCGCAGCAGAGTGATCACGCGGTTGCGCGTGATGCCGGCCAGGAAAGAGCCGTTGGGCACCGGCGTGATCACCGTGCCATCTTTCACCAGGAACAGGTTGGAGCTGCAGGTCTCCGCGACGTTGCCCATGGCGTCGAGCACGATGCCGTTGTTGAAGCCGCGGGCGAGGATCTCGCGCACGCCGCGCGAGGAGTTGGGATAGAGCGCCGAGGCCTTGGCGGCGGTGGGCGCGCTTTCCGGCGTCGGGCGGCGGATGGTGCGGCAGAGGCCGAGGCTCAGCGGCGTGCCGGCGCGCATCGGCGAAGTGTAGATGCACAGGCAGAACCGGGTGCTGTCGGGGTCGATCGAGATCGGGCCCGGCCCGCCCTTGGTCGCCCAGAACATCGGCCGCACGTAGAGCTCGGCCTTGGATCCGAAGCGGCGCACGCCCTCCTTCGACAGCGCCAGGATCTCCTCGGCGGTCTTGGTCGGGTTCAGCCCCATGGTGATGGCCGAGCGCACGACGCGTTGCGAGTGCTGGTCGAGGTCGGGGCCGCAGCCGTCAAAGGCGCGCCCGCCATCGAAGACGATCGAGCCCAGCCAGAACGCGTGATCGCGCGGCCCCATCAGATTGGGGCTGCCCTCATGCCAATCGCCATCCCAGAAGGTCAGTGTGTCCATCGCCGGTATATATAGCAGGAACACTGACCTATCGACCCGGAATCTTGTCTCGATGTCGCAAAAACAAGGGTCACGCCGCCGCCCGCAGCAACGGCATCACCAGCCGGCCAAACCGCTCCGCCTCCTCGTCGTGCAGGTAGCCCGACAGGCAGAAGGAGTGGCAGCCGACATCAATGAACTGCCGCAAGGTGCCGGCGACCTGCTCGGGATTGCCGACGACGGCGACGCCGGCGCCGGGCCGCGCCAGGGTCAGGCCGGTCCATAGATGCGGGCCGATCTTCATACCCTCGGTCTTGCTGAGCTCCTTCATGCGGCGGTTGGCTTCCGAGGCGTTGAACATGGTGGCGATGCGCGCCTTGTGGCGCTCGCCGAGATCGGCGATCAGCCGGTCGGCGGCCGCCCAGGCATCCGCCTCGCGCTCGCGCACGATGACCTGCAGGCGCATGCCGAAGCCGATCGCGTCGTGGCGGTCGTGTCGGCGCGCCAGCTCGCGGATCTCGGCGATCTGCTGGCCGATGCGCTCCGGCGTGTCGCCCCAGAACAGATGCACGTCGGCGTGCTTGGCCGAGATCTCCCAGGCCTGCTTCGAGCCGCCGCCGAGATAGAAGGGCGGCCATGGCTTCTGCAGTGTCTTGGGCACGATCAGCGCGCCCTTGAGCTTGTGGAAGACGCCGTCGAAGTCGACACGGCCCGTGGCGCTCCACAAGGTCTTGAGCAGCGTCACTTCCTCGTCCATCAGCGCGTAGCGCTGTTCCTTGGCCAGGGTGATGCCGTCGGCGGCGGCCTCCTCGTCGCTGGCGCCGGCGATCAGGTTGATGCACACGCGCCCGCCCGAGAGCTGGTCGAAGGCGGCGATCATCTTGGCCAGCAGCGCCGGGTTGATATAGCCGGGACGCGCCGCGACCAGCGGCTTGATCGATTGCGTGCGCGCCACCAGCATCGCCGAGGTGATCCACGCCTCCCAGCACGCGGTCTGCACCGGGATCAGAATGTACTCGAAGCCCGCCGCCTCGGCCGCGCGGGTGACGCGCTCGAACATCGGCATCGACGGCGGGATGAACGCCTCGGCATGGCCATAGGCGTCGGTATCGCCCGACGTCGGCACGAACCAGCCGAACTCCAGCCTACGCATGCTCACCCCTTCCGTGCCCGCTTGGTGATCCGCCGCTCCACCGTAGCGCAGATCGCGGTCAGCGGACGCGCCGCGTGGTCGAGGAAGGCGCGCACGCGCTGCGGCACGTGCTGCGCGCTCGGAATCATCAGCTGCACCGGCAGCGGCGGCGGCTCGTGCTCGACCAGGACGCGGGCCAGCCGACCTTCGGCGATGTCGTCGGCCACCTGGTAGGACAACGCCCGGCCGATGCCGTGGTCGGCGCGCACCGCGTTCAGCATGGCGTCGTTGTCGTTGACGACAAGGCGCGGCGCCAGGCGCACAAGCGTCGCGCGCTTGGCGCCGCCGGCGTGGAAGCGCCATTCCATCAGGCCATCGCGACCGGGCACGAGCACGACGTCGTGCGCCGCCAGCTCGCCCGGCCGCCGCGGCCGGCCGCGTCGCGCCAGATAGGCCGGGCTGGCGATGGTCAGCCGGCGCACCACGCCGACCTGCCGCCGCACCAGGCTCGACGATTCAAGCGGACCGATACGGATCGCGACATCGATGCCGTCCTCGAGCAGATCGACGTTGCGATCATTCAGCTCCAGCTCGACCCGCAGCCCGGGATGCGCGGCGAGGAAGGCGCTCACCAAGGGCGTGACATGACGCCGGCCGAACAGCCGCGGCGCGGTGATGCGCAAGGTGCCGCCGAGCGCCGTCTCGCTTGCGCGCGCTTGACCGATGGCGGCTTCATACTCCGCCAGCACGCGCCGCGCCTGCTCGGCGAGCGCGCGGCCGGCGGCGGTCGGCGACAGGCGCCGCGTGGTGCGCTCGATCAGCCGCGCGCCGACGCGCGCCTCCAGCGCCGCCAGCATGCGACTCACCATCGGCGGCGATCGCCGCAGCCGGCGCGCCGCGGCCGCCAGCGTGCCGTCGTCGAGCACGGCGGCGAGAACGGCCAGCTCGTCCAGGCGGTCCAGGTTCGATCCTTTCTAAAACTGAAAGTATGACTTTCAGACTACGACGTTTCCGCTGTTCTGAGAAAGAGTATCTTGGCGTCATGAACCAGATCATCGACGCTCCCTTCCACGCCGGCGAACACCAGGCGCAGCGCCTGGCGGGTGTTCCCACACCGCAAGCGCCGGCCATCCGTCCTTTCATGCCCGATCAGCATCGCGATTTCTTCGCGCTGTTGCCCTATGTGCTGATCGCCGCGCGCGACGGCACGGGTTGGCCGGTACCGACCATGCTGGCTGGTCTGCCGGGCTTCATCTCCAGCCCCGATCCGACGACCTTGCGCGTGGCGATGACGGCCGATCCACACGATCCCGTGCGCGCGATGCTGACGCCGGGTGCCGGCTTCGGCCTGCTCGGCATCGAGCTGGCGACGCGCCGCCGCAATCGCGCCAACGGTCACGTCGCCGCGGCGGACGATCGCGCGTTGACCTTGGCGATCGAGCAGAGCTTCGGCAATTGCCCGCAATACATCAATCCGCGCGACGCCACGTGGCACGAGGCGATCAACCCGACGCCGCCGGAGCATTTCGCCGGCCTCGACGATCAGGCGCGCGATCTGATCCGCCGCGCGGACACGTTCTTCATCGCCTCGGGATCGGAGAGCGGCCTCGACATCTCGCATCGCGGCGGACCATTGGGCTTCGTGCGCATCGAGGGCGAGTCGCTGGTGATCCCCGACTATCGCGGGAACCGCTTCTTCAACACGCTCGGCAACCTGCTGCTGGACTCCCGCGCCGCGCTGCTGTTCGTCGATTTCGCGCGGGGCGATACGCTGGTCGTGCGCGGCCGCGTCGAGATCGACTGGTCCGGCGGGCAGGCATTGCCGAACGCGCAACGCCAGTGGCGCCTGACGGTCGAAAGCGGTTGGCGGCGACGCGATGTCCTGCCGCTGCGCTGGACAGCGAGAGCGGCATGATCAGCGGAAGCTGCCTGTGCGGGCAGGTGCGCTACGAGGTCGATGGCGAGCTGGGCGGCTTCGTGCATTGCCACTGCCGGACCTGCCGCAAGGCGCATGGCGCGGCTTTCTCCACCGTCGCCGCGGTGCCCAGGACGTCGTTCCGCTGGGTCGCCGGCGAGGCGCTGCTGAAGTCCTTCGAGTCCTCGCCCGGCAAGCTCCGCAGCTTCTGCTCGAATTGCGGCTCGCACATCGTCGCTAACCGGCCGGCGCAGCCGACGATCCTGCTGCGCCTGGGTTGCCTCGACACGCCGGCGCCGGGCCAGCCGAAGTGCCATATCTGGCGATCCGACGGCGCGTCCTGGTACGATCCGGAACTGAGCCTGCCGCAGCTGCCCAACGGGCTTTAGGCGAGGAGGTCGCCGTACTCCGGGTGGCGGCGGATGACCTGGGCGTAGAAGCCGCACAGCGGCCGTACCTTGCGGCCCGAGGCGCGGATCAGGTCGAGCGAGCCCAGCACCAGCTTGGTGCCGATGCCGCGGCCTTCCAGTGCGCGCGGTACCTCGGTGTGCGGCACGACCAGCACATCGCCCATGTCGCGGTAGTCGACGAACGCGACGGCACCGTCGACGTTCATCTCGAAGCGGTTGCGGGCGGGGTTGTCGACGACTGGGGACATGGCTGGCTAATGCGCGATGGGAACGGAAGTTCCTAGACCGTCGTCTCGAGGATCTCGCAGTTTGCGAATTTGTGGCTGGTCATGTGGAAGAAGAAGGCGCTGTGGCCGACCACGGCGATGCGTTTCTCCGGCCGCGACCGCAGCCACGCGCGGAACTGGCTGATCCGCTCATGCACGACCTCGAGTGGCTCCTGCGGGATGCCGTTGTCGTCGACATCCTCGGCATGCCACCACGGATCGCCGATGTGATCGAAGCACAGACCCGGGAAATCGGCGGCGAGCAGCCTCGGCGAACGGCCGATGTCGCAACTCGCGACGACGCGTTCACGATGCAGGCACTCGATAACCAGGGGATGCGCCTCGCCGAACAGGCCGCGCGCGGTCTGCAGGGCGCGGGTGAAGGGCGTGCTGACAACCAGCTCGACCTTCAGCGCCTGCGCCTGCGCGCGCGCCTGGACGACCTGGGCTTCGCCGGTGGGGGATAGCGGGGCGTCGATCAGGCCGGGATCGACCAGGGTCTTGGCGTAGATCGCGTTGAAGGTCGATTCGCCGTGCCGGATCAGGAAGACGGACTTCATGGTTCGGCTGGAAATAGGCCTATCGCGATTTGGGATCAAGTGCGTCACGAAGTCCGTCGCCCAGCAGGTTGAATGACAGAACCGCGAGGAAAATCGCCACGCCGGGCCAGATCGCCATCCACGGCGCGTTGGTCAGGAATCGCTGTGCGGTATTGAGCATCGAGCCCCAGGACGGCGCCGGCGGCTGCTGGCCCAGGCCGAGGAAGGAGAGCGCCGCCTCGGCGATGATCGCCGTAGCGATGGCCAGCGTGGCCTGCACCAGCAAAGCGGGCAGGATGTTGGGCAGGATGTGCCTTGCCGCGATGCGCCAGCGTGGATTGCCCACGGCGGCCGCGGCCTCGATGTAATCCTCGACCTTCACCGCCATCACCTGGCCGCGGGTAAGGCGAATGAAGATCGGCGTCGCGGTGATGCCGATGGCGATCATGGCGTTGCCCAGCGAGGGTCCGAGGAAGGCCGCCAGCGCGATGGCCAGGATCAGGAACGGCGTCGCCAGCATGGCGTCGGTGATGCGGCTGATCAGGGCGTCGATCCAGCCGCCGATATAGCCGGCGGCGACGCCCAGCGGCACGCCGATACCCAGCGCGATGCTGACCGAGATCAGGCCGGCCGAGAGCGAGGCACGGGCGCCGAAGATGATGCGGCTCAGCACATCGCGACCGACCTCGTCGGTGCCCAGCCAGTAGAGCTCCGACGGCGGTTTGCGCACGGCAGACCAGCTCTGCTTGATCGGATCGTGTGGCGCGATCCATGGCGCCAGGATCGCCACCGCGACCATGACACTGACGACGCCAAGCCCAAGCATCGCGCCCTTGCGCCGCTTCAGCCGCCGCCAGGCACGCCGACCCGGACTCTCGATGGTCTCAGGCCGTGTCTCGGCGCTATCACTGGCGGTGACGACGGCCATTAGCGAGCCCCCGTCGCCGCGAACGACTCGGTATTGCCTTCCCCCGGAGGGGGAAGGTGCCCGACGGGCGGATG
>LNFM01000255.1_pt1 | contig 137022 bp, 127 predicted proteins | sample 596031 | NCBI WGS metagenome assembly LNFM01 (sample SAMN04254537, study PRJNA301005) | activated carbon metagenome | isolation source: dual media filters at the Ann Arbor, Michigan drinking water treatment plant | place: USA: Ann Arbor
TGTTGGTGCGGGCATCCACGAGCTCGACCGTGATGTTCAGATTGTCGCCCCGCTTGGTAAGGCGTCCGGTCATTACCGCATCTACGCCAAGTTCGGACGCGATCTTCGCAACATCAGTCTCCTTCCCCTTGTAACGCATCACCGAACTCGTCGGGCTGACCCTCAGATCAGGAATCTGCGTCAGCCGAAAGATCACCGATTCCGCCAAACCGTCGGACAAATAATCCGTGTCGGCATCCGAATTCCTATTCTCAAAAGGCATCACCGCGATGGAATTGATCGCCGCGGAACTAGGCGCTGAAAAGTATCGGTAGCCGAAGAATCCGCCAACGAGAACCAGAACCGCTACGACCAACGCCGCCAGCGACTTCGAACTTCGCCGAGCGGAAAAGCTCTGCTTTTCCTTCGAGTCAGAACCACCTGCGGTAGCGGGTGGCTGAAGAATCGCCGTTTTCACGTCCGTCTCGTCTGTAGGCCGCGTCAAACCGCCCGCTACAACAGGCGGTACCGACAAGATCGCCGTCGCTGGCTCATCGGGCGACGGCACCGAACCTTGCACAAGCGCGTTTCCATCCTCGAGACAATAAAGCAGCGTATCGTCGTAATAATCCCGTCTACATTCAGGGCATCGTTTCATAGTTTTGCGAACTTAATGGTTCTCAATATCTCCTGGACTCGAGGATGTGACCGGATCGGGTCCATTACGGGGTTACGCAGAGTTTCGACAACGTAGTCTGAGCGTGCTTCATTTGTCCGCTCAAACCACTCCAATGCTTTTTCGTTATCGCCAAGGCCCAGATAAACTAGCACCATTGCGTGCGGCGCCACGAATTGTGACGACGAGAGGGCGAGAAATTCATCGAGGATAGCCTCGGCCTCGGCCCGCCTTCCGGCCCGTCCCAGAGCATGCGCTAGCGTGGCCCGGAAGACTTCGTTTCCCCCGGACAGTTCATCGGCTCGTTCCAGTGCAGCGATCGCTTCGTCGAACATTCCTTTCTCTCTCAGGCTTTGCCCAAGATTCCAGTGGGCAACTGAGAAGTCGGGTTCGAACTCGAGTATCTTGTGACACTGCTCTATTGCGTCATCAAAACGCCCTGCGTAGTAGTAGACCCACGCGACATCGGCGTTGACAATGGGTGACATCGGATCGAGATCTCTCGCTTTTCTTATTTCAGCAATCGCCCTATCTGAATCGCCTTGGATGGCGAGCAGCATTGCGTACCAATGATGGGCAGTCGCATAGTTTGGATTGAGCGAAATAGAGCGGAGATAATGCTGTTCAGCAGCTGCCAGATCCCAATCGTAGTTCATTGTCGCCCACCCTAAAGCAGTGTGCGCGGTTGCAAGGGATGGGTCGATCTCCAGCGCGCGAGTCGCAGCGTCTTTTGCTTTTGGAAAAGCTTCACTCGGCTGGAGCACTGCGTAGTCGCCTGCACCGAGTAAATTGTACGAATCTGCCATTCCCGCCAATGCCGGTGCACAGTTGGGGTCAAATTCCAGAGCGCGTTCGAAATAAGTAAGGCTTTTTTTGAGGTCCTCAACGCCGCGCTTGCTGAGGAGGTGGCGTCCCCTCAACACCTCGTTGTAGGCGTCAAGATTTGGTGGTTCCCGGTGTGGCAGCCTCAACAACTTAACCTTCAGGCTATCGACGATGGCTCCGGTGATCTCGTCCTGGATCGCAAAAATGTCATCCATTTGGCGATCATAGCGTTCCGACCACAGGTGATATCCGTCGGCAGCATTGATGAGCTGAGCCGTTATCCGCAGTCTGTCGCCGGATCTCCTTACACTCCCTTCCAGGACAGTTCTTACCGCCAGCTTTTCCCCGATCTCGCTGATCCCGACGCTCTTCCCTTTGAAGGAAAAGGCTGACGTCCGCGCCGCGACCTTGAGACCGTCGATCTTGGAAAGAGAGTTGAGCAGATCCTCCGCCAGGCCGTCGCAGAAATACTCGTTCTCGACGTCCGCACTAATATTTGTAAAGGGCAGTACGGCGATCGAATCGGAGCCGTTGATCGTCGATGCCGACGAATTGCGAAACATCTCGGTATTTGCCTCGCCCGAAACGACCCCCATCGCAAAGTCCGGCGACGGCAGTATCGCGGTCTTTGGTTCATGACCGGACGAAGCCGACGCCGGCCCTTCGAGCAGTGCATTTCCGTCATCCAGACAGTACAGCAGCGTATCGTCGTAATAATCGCGTCTACATTCAGGGCATCGTTTCATTATTTTTTCTCTGCCCGGATCGCCCAGGGGCCCGGATTCATCGTCAGGCCAGCTACATTTCCGCCCGCTTCGTCAAAGCGGAGGCTTTCGCGGCCGGGCGATTCGATTAAGAACAAACCGTTTTCGGCGGGGGTTATTGCATAGGTTTTGTCTTTATCGAAATAGATTCGGCCGTTGCCCTCGAATTTGGCAGATAGTGAATCGGCCTGAAAACTTACGACAAGTTTTCCGCCGCCGTAGAACTCATAGTTGCCGGTGAATTTTTGCAGAGATCCCGGCCGCGGTCTAGCGGCTAACGGTTTCGCGCGTTCGGGAAGGGCGGGCACGCTGGCGAGGATGGCATCCCATGCGACTTCGGAAGCGATAACGCTGAGATCCGTCGGGCTGAGATTAGGGTTCTCGACCTCGTCCGTTGTGACCGCGTAGAGAATATCTCCGTCCTGTGATGTCGCGAATGGCTGGATCGCTCGTGCCATAGAACTATGGACTTGAGTCGCGAGACGCTGAAGAACCGCGAACGGCAGCTTTTGATTCGTAACAACGAGGGTGATCGTGGTATTCGGCATCGGCCCACCTGTCTCGGCCGCAGCCGGTTTGATCGGTGGAAAATTCTTAAGCTTATCGGCGATAGACGGGCAGTTTTGGCCGGGATCATTTCGTCCGCAACGCACCGTCATCCCATTGCGACCAACTACCGAACCGAGAGCATTGACGACAGTAAACACGCCGATCTTTGTCGGTCCGACCGTACGAAATGCGCCGCCTTGGCCTGAATGTGCCCATCCGGCATAGTTCTCAGCACCCTCGCCCCGATGAAAGTAAACGCCCTGCATCGCGAAGCGGCCCGCACCGCGTGCTCCCAGCGGAAACCAACCGGCCTCGGCGCTCCGTACCGCTGCCGCACCCAGCGTATCATCCGGCGTTACACGGCTGAATCGGCGCCCGCCGACATCAAAGATGATCGCCCCGACGACGCCGGGAATGTAGTCGATCTCTGCAGCGCGCATTCTTTTTAGCTCGTTCGCAACCCCCGTCGCCGCCGACAGCCCATACCACGAGCCGCCCGAGAGAACCACCGCCTGCACCATCGGCCGTTCATAAGCGTTTTGCAGTATTTCCGCGTTAACCTCGCCCGGAGCTCCGCCGCGCATATCGACTGCACCTTTCGCTCCTTTTGGAAAATAGAAGACTGTCGTGCCGGTCGGCCCCTCGTCATATTCCGCAACGCCGACCCGCATATCAGGGAAATCGAATTTAAGACTAGAGCCTAGCTTGTCCGTCTTGGGGATCGGGACAGTTTTTGCGGTTGGCCCTTGTGAGTATGCAGTTACAACGGTAGTCACAATCAGCAGATTCGCAATCAGCAGCTGGAGTTTTGTTTTCATAAATTCAATTCTGCGCCTCGTCGGAACGGCCAGCAGGGAGATCACATGCTGAGACCCCGCCGGCATTCAGGACATCGTCTCATTGGAATTCCTTATGGCGTTGAAAGCTTAGCTATTTTGCATCTTTTCTATCGCGCTATCAAAGGTCGAATTCGGCGAGGACCGGGGCGTGGTCGCTGGGCTTTTGCCAGCCGCGGGGTTCTTTGTCGATCCAGCAGTCGGTGCAGGTTTCGGCAAGCTCGGGTGAGGCCCAGATGTGGTCGATGCGGAGGCCGCGGTCTTTTTCAAAATCGTGATGAAAATTGCTCCACCACGAATACTCGCGCTCGCTGCCGTTGATTTGGCGGTACAGGTCGATGAAGCCCCATTTCTTGAGTTCCATAATGGCGTCGCGTTCGGGCTTTGAGAAGTGCATTTTTCTGTTCCACAACAGCGGGTTCCAAACGTCGAGTTCGTGCGGGGCGACGTTGATATCGCCGCATAGAACTAGGTCATTATCGGTTTCAAAACGCTCGTCGAAATACCTGCGAAGCCGCGCGATCCAGTCGAGCTTTCCGGCAAACTTTTCCGAGCCAAACTTCGTCCCGTGCGGAACGTACACATTTACGATGCGAACGCCGTCGATCGTCACAGCGATCATCCGCCGTGCGGCATCCTCATCACCGGGCAGATTTCTTTCAATATCCGCGAGCGGCAGTTTTGAAACGATCGCGACGCCGTTATATCCGCGTTCGCCATGTGCCGCGAAGTACGGGTAGCCGATCTCGCGAAACTTTCGATGCGGAAACTTTTCGTCAACGCACTTGATCTCCTGCAAACACAAAACATCCGGCGAAGCCGTGTCACACCAACGCAAAACATGCCCGATGCGTGCGGTAATCGAATTAACGTTCCACGTTGCGATCTTCACCGGGCCCGTTTCAGTTCCAAGAGTTTTGAATATCCCTGCTTGAAAGCTTCAATATAAAGCGGAAGACTTTCGTTCGACTTTGGGCTTTGTGATTGCCTTCCAAGGTAAAGAAGCAGGTTGTGTTTTAGGACTCCGCTGACACGATAAGAGTAAAAACTTGCGTAAGCATCATCTGAGAACCTGAACGAGATGTCCTCGTCTCGCCCTTCCGCTGCTCTTACTAGTTTAACGAGATTTTCAAGATCACTAACAAGGAGCGGGATCTTTTCAAAGTCGACAGAAAAAGGGGGAATGTGAAGCGTATAGACCTTCAGTCGTGGAGTATTCTCGCGGTATGAACTTCTGACGAACATCCCTAATGAAGGGTCGCCCACCGGATACTTAGTTGATATAACGACCCGCCCTGGTGTCTGCAGCATTCCTTCGTATTCACTTGGCAGGGGTTTTTCTTTCTTAATTTCAACCTGTCCTTGAACTACAACGTATTCCTGTGCGTGCGATCCGGTGGGAATCAACGCAATTGTCAGGAGAGTTCCAAAAATCATTCTTTTGAGCATTTCTTTGTCCTCCAACTATTGATTTATCTATGGATCGAAAGCAGAAAGTTGTCTCCGCCCTATTTGATCTTGGCTTTAAGGGTGAATGGCACGCTCCCGCCGTTCTCGTCGTTCATCACGACGACGATCTGATACTTGCCGTTTTGTGGAAGTTTTCCCGACCATTCGGTGACGGCGAAGCCGTCTTCGAGGGTTTCGCCGTCGGGTGCGATGACGGAAAAAGTCAATTCGCGGTTCTTAGCCGAAACGCTGACATTCATCGTTTGGCCTGCTTTGGCTCCTAGCGTATAAACGTAGCTTCGTGCGTATCTCGCACTGCCCTGGACCGTGGCTTCGTGCTTTCCCTTGGCAAATTTTATCTCTTTGGTCGTGACGGTGCCAGACATGTTTTGTGCCGCGGCATTCGTCGAACCCACCACAAAAACAAAGGCCATTGCTGCCATAGCAAGGCCCGCATTTTTAATTATCTTTTTCATGACTTGCTCCTAGAGAAAAACTACATCGATCTTGTTTGAATTCGCTCGACCGCGATCGTGTCGCCGACCGAGATCTCGCCGGTCTTAATAACCTTTGCGTTGACGCCGCGTAGGTTATGTAGTCTGCCAAAGTCGGAGTTGGCAAATTTCATTGCATCCAGCCCGAACCGCTCGAGAAACTTCTTGCACCCGAGATGCGGTATCGCTGTTAGTTCGATAACGGCTGTCCCGATCGAAAGGCGTGAGCCGATAGGCAGATTTTCGCGGCTCAGGTCGAGGTCAACAAAAAGCTGGTCTCCCGCGAGCGCAACGCGTTCTCGGCTGCCGGCGATCAGCTCGGCAAAGCGGATATTCATCAGATTAAGCTGCATTTCCGGATGCCCTCGGCCATTATCTGTCCGCGAACTGCCGCGCGTCAGCCAGTTATCGCCAACCAGGCCATTCTCTACATCAAGCGTTCCTTTTTCGATCACCTCACGCCGGTCGACTTTTGGACGGCGGACGATCAGTGCGAGTTTGCCGCCATCTTGCGGCGAATCGAAAACGTGCGGCATCGCGGCTTGGATCTCATCGGTTGTCAGATGTTTGTCGAAAAGTGTCGGTTCCATCAGATCGTAAACTCCGCAATAACAGGTGCATGATCGCTAGGCAGGTCGAGGTATCGCGGCGACTTATCGATCACACAAGACTTGGCTTTTTCCGCGAGTGTCGGCGTGACCCATATGTAGTCGATACGAAGCCCGTGATTTTTCTGCCAGGCCCCGGCACGATAGTCCCACCACGAAAATTCGCTCACATTGCCGTTGAGATCGCGAAATACGTCGGTCAGGCCGAATTGTTTGACATAATGCATCGCGGCGCGTTCCGGCTTTGAGAAGTGGAGTTTGCCTTCGTATCCGGCGGGATTCCAGACGTCTTCAGCTTCCATTCCAACGTTAAAGTCGCCGCATAACAGTACGTCGCCGTTTGGATCGCAGGTTTCGTCAAAATACGAACGCAGGCGGTGAAGCCAATCGAGTTTGAACTTGAATTTGTCCGAACCAAGCTCGGAACCATTTGGCACGTATGTATTAACTATCCGAATCCCGTTGACCGTTGCGCCGATCATCCGTTTCTGAGCTTCATCATCGTCGCCGGGAAAGCCAAGCTGTACGTCTTCGATGGGAAACTTAGATAATATCGCAACCCCGTTGTAGGACTTCTGCCCCGTAAATGCGGCCTGATAACCGGCCTCTGCGAGGACGATCTCAGGAAAATTCTCGTCTATTGTCTTCGTCTCTTGGACGCAAACCACATCCGGCCCCGCCGCCAGCAGCCACTCGACGAGCTGTGGGATCCGGACATTTATCGAGTTGACGTTCCAGGTTGCGATCTTCATATTTCAACGATTATACGGCGCGGAATTCCGTTCCCAGAAAACGCCATCGACGAATCCCTGGATCGACCGGTCCTTCTCAGCCATCTCGAGTCGTTTTGCGGCGATCAGGCAATACTCTTCGTCTGATTCGATCGCGACAAACCGGCGACCGAGCTTTTTGGCGGCAACCGCGGTCGTTCCGCTGCCCGCAAATGGGTCAAGGATGAGATCGCCTTCATTTGTGCTTGCCAGAATGATCTTTGCGAGAAGTTTTTCGGGTTTTTGGGTAGGGTGATCCGTGTTTTCCGGCATCGACCAAAAGGGAACTGTTATGTCCGTCCAGATATTCGACGGGTGCGTGTCGCGGTATTTGCCGTCCTCGTCCCAGTCTTTCGGCTGGCCGTTCTCACGGTATGGCGCCATCACCCGGCGGCGTTGCTTAACGGCGTCGAGATTGAAAGTGAAATCGTCCGACACCGTAAAAAACCAAATATCCTCTGCCGAATTCTTCCAGTTAGCCTTGGCTCCACGACCTTTTTCGCGTTCCCACGTAATGCGGTTTTGAAGCTTAAAATATTTCGAGCCGACTCGCTGTATCGCCCCGCTCGAGCGCCAGTCTCCACAGATGTATACGCTTGCCGTTGGCTTGAGCAGCGGTACGCAGCGTGCAATCCATGAGTCGAGCCACGTTTCGTACTCTTCGCTCGACCTCGCTCGAAACTTCTCAGTCCCGAACGATTTGGTCAGGTTGTACGGCGGATCGGCGAAAAGTAGGGCGAATCGGCCGTTTCCGAGCTTTTCAAGCGTCTCTAAAGCATCACCGAGGATAAGGCTGTTCGTTATGGTCGGACCTGAGTCCCGAGCCGAAACAATCAGTTGCCGCAAGCGAGCAGCCTCGCTCACGCCGATCTGGATCGTCCGATTATTCGGCGCCTTTGCGACGGTATTCTTTGCCATGCCTGAATTTCACGATAGCACGTATCCAGGCGGCGAGAAAATAGTCTTAATGGTAGAATATTGTTGCACAGATGCAATTATCTGTGTTATGCTCCGTACCGGAGAAACGCCGTCTGGCAAGAGAATAATGGTCAGAAAGTTTTTGAAAATTTACATTTCTGCGGGATTTTGCCGCTGTAACCGTATAGTTATCAGGCATTTAAGGTGTCCCACGCTATGCCTGGGACAGCTCTGGGACAATGGATGGCTGTGGAAAACGAGGTTAAGTCCAGTTATCACAGAATTTACAGCCTTTTCTCCGGTAAGACAGGCAGCGAGAGTTTTATGAAAAGGGCCACAATAACGATTTCGATCACTCCGGGAATGAAGCAGTTCGTGCTGCGTCGGGCGGCAGACGAGTTTGCCTCGGTCAGCGACTACTTTCGAGAGTTGGTGCAACGCGATAATTATTTCCAGCGGCAGGTTACGAAATATCGGAATCGAGATAAAGAGCAAAATTCCCGCGAGCTGCGGGCCTTTAGCGGCAAGGAGCCGTCTGCGCGTCCTTGACCCTTAAAAAGGGCGCATGATAGCCTTATATCTTTTGAGAACCGGGCGCTTTTCGTCCGGTCGACACCGCAAAACGCGGAAACGACCCTAAGATATGCATCTGCTCGCATTTGCCGGAACAATTCAGCTATTTCCTGACGGCACGCTGCTCATACACGTCGCCCTGATCCTGATCATGATCTGGGTCTTAAATCGTACGCTGTACAAGCCTCTAAACAAGGTGATCGCGGCTCGCGAGAAGAATAAAGGCGGGCGGTCAGGTGAGGCGGCCGAGATTCTTAGCGGCGTTGCCGAAAAAGAGGCCCGTTATAATCGCGAACTTCTTGAAACACGCTCAAAGGGCTACGAGCTGACGGAGAAACAGCAGATCGCAGCATCTGAGGCTCGGGAAAAGGAACTTGCGAGCGTGAAGTCTGAAGTTGCTGAAAAACTCGAAGCAGGGCGCAAGCGGATCGCAGAAGAAGCCAAAACTGCCCAGTCAGCGATCCGGACCGATGCGGAAAAGATAGCCGACAGTATCGCGGCGAGTATTCTCAAGGGTTAGTATCAGGTTGGATATGTTTGCACTTTCAACAACTCTGTTCCTCTTCTTCGCCGGTGGTGGTGGCGGTTTTTATGACCGTTATTTCAACATTCCGGGTTTTGAAGCTTGGAAATTTGTAAATCTCGCCATTTTTATCGGGCTGATGATCTATGTGGCCAAAAAGCCCTTAAGCGAGGCCTTTAAGGCAAAACGCGAACAGATCCGTGCCGAATTGATCAAGGCTGAAGAGGAAAAGCAGGCAGCTCTCGCAAAGCTTACAGCTACCGAAGCAAAACTCGCCCAGCTCGAAAGCGAAAAGGAACACATCCTGACCCGTGCCCGTGAGGAAGCGGAGTTTGAAGCGAAACGACTCGCCGAGACGACCGCGGCGGAGATCGAACGGCTTCGGCAGCAGACCGAATCCGAGATCGTACGGCTTTCGAAGCTTTCTCATAACGATCTGCGGCGTTTCTCTGCTGAGGAAAGCATCCGTTTGGCTGAGCAAAGACTTCGGTCAGCGATCGACGGCGACACAGATATCAAACTGGTCCGTGCCAGTATTCAAGAGATCGGAGGGCTGAACTAACATGAGCATCGAAACGATCGCCCGACGATATTCGACCGCACTGGCCGACGCGGTCATTGCCTCAGGCGAAGCGCCTACCGTGAAGACGGAACTCTCTGAGTTAGGAAAGCTTTTTGGTGAAAGTTCGGACCTTCGGGCTGTTTTTGCCAATCCGGCGATAAACCATCAGAGCAAGGAGCGAGTCCTGGAGGGCTTGATCGCCAAGGCGAAGCCGACCAAAACCACTGGAAATTTCCTAAAGGTTTTGCTTCAGAACGGACGCCTGGCCGAGATCGGCGAAATAAATGAGCGATTTGCCCAGGTCCTTGAGGAACGCAGCGGGATGGTTGCCGCCATCGTAACATCGGCCCGCGAGCTGCCGGCTGACGAAAAGAGCTCGATCGAAAAGAATCTAGAGCAACTGACCGGCAAGAAGATCAGCGTGCGTTATGAAACCGACCCCGATCTGATCGGTGGCGTCGTGACCCGTATCGGTTCAACCGTTTATGACGGGTCGGTGAAAACGAAATTGGAAAATTTAAGAGAACAATTGGTAAATGGATAGTGATAGGTTACGAGCTACAGGGATGAGAAGTTCGAACCCTGTCACTTGTCACGCGTCACTCGTCACTTAAAAAGAAATGGAATCTATTAAAGCAAACGAGATCAACGAGATCATTCGTGCTCAGATCGAAAATTTTGATGCGTCGATGACGGTCAATGAAGTTGGTACCGTTATCAAGGTTGGCGACGGTATCGCTGAGATCTACGGCCTGCAAAAGGTCATGGCTGGCGAACTGCTTGAGTTCGATCATGGCGTTCGCGGCCTCGCACTTAATCTCGAAGAAGACAAGGTCGGTGCCGTGCTTTTCGGCGATTTTCAGAAGATCAAAGAGGGCGACGAAGCCAAGCGAACGAAGCGGATCATGTCGGTGCCAGTTGGCGACGCGATGATCGGCCGAGTAGTGGACGCCCTTGGCAACGCCATCGACGGGAAAGGCGATATCATCACCGACCAGTTTTACCCTGTCGAATCGATCGCTCCGGGGATCATTGATCGTCAGCCCGTAAAGGAGCCGCTGCAAACCGGCCTCAAGGCTATCGACGCCATGGTTCCGATCGGCCGCGGACAGCGAGAGCTCATCATCGGCGACCGCCAGACAGGCAAGACCGCCGTCGCCATCGATACGATCATCAACCAGAAAGGTAAAGACGTTATCTGCGTTTACGTCGCGATCGGACAGAAGGCTTCGACTGTTGCTCAGGTTCGCCAGAAGCTCGAAGAATACGGTGCGATGGACTACACGATCATCGTAAACGCTTCGGCCTCGGATCCCGCGGCCATGCAGTTTTTGGCTCCGTATTCTGGTTGCGCGATGGGCGAATATTTTCGCGACAATGGCCGCCACGCTTTGACGATCTACGACGATCTTTCGAAGCAGGCCGCCGCGTACCGCGAAATTTCGCTGCTGCTCCGTCGTCCTCCGGGTCGTGAAGCATATCCTGGCGACGTTTTCTATTTACACTCACGCCTGCTCGAAAGAGCCGCAAAGATGTCGGACAAACGCGGCGGCGGTTCGCTGACCTCGCTTCCGATCATCGAAACGCAGGCGGGCGATATCTCGGCGTACATTCCGACCAACGTGATCTCGATCACGGACGGCCAGATCTTCCTCGAGTCTGACTTGTTCAACTCGGGCGTGCGTCCCGCAATCAATGTGGGTAACTCGGTTAGCCGCGTGGGCGGTTCGGCACAGATCAAGGCCATGAAGCAGGTCGCCGGTACTCTGCGAATCGACCTCGCACAGTTCCGCGAGCTCGCGGCTTTCGCACAGTTCGGCTCCGACCTCGACAAATCGACGCAGGCCCAGCTCGAACGCGGTAAACGCCTGACCGAGATCCTCAAACAGCCGCAGTACGTGCCGATGGACGTTCTCGAACAGGTCCTGATCATCTGGACCGTTTCGAACGGCCTCGCTGATGATGTCGAAGTGACGGACCTCAAACGGTTCGAAGAGGAACTGACCACGTTCATGGAAAGCTCGCACCCGGGCGTCCTGAACACCCTCCGCGAGAAAAAGAGCATCGATGATGACCTCAAAGCGGCGATGAAAGAGGCGGTCGAAGATTTCAAAGCGACGCGTTGGGAAACAGCAGGAGCTGCAGCGGCGTAAACAGTGAACAGTAACAGGTGACAGGTTTTTGCCGCGTCACTTGTCACTCGCCACTTGTCACTAAAATAATGGCAAGCTTGTTAGACATGCGCCGACGTATCAAGTCGGTCAAAAATACACAGCAGATCACTAAGGCCATGAAGATGGTCGCGGCGGCGAAATTGAAGCGTGCGCAGGACCGTGTCACAGCTTCCCGGCCGTTTGCGGGCAAGATGTCGGACGTGCTCGGAGCGCTCAGTGCGAAAGTTGCGGGCGAGTTTTCGCACCCGCTTCTCGACGAGCGGGGCGACAGCAAGTATTTGGTCGTCCTGATCAGCGCCGATAAGGGGCTCGCCGGTGCATTCAACGCCAACGTTATCAAAGCGACGCAGGCTTTCCTTAAGGAAAATGAAGGTAAGGTCGAGGAGATGATCCCGGTCGGACGTAAAGGCCGCGATTTCTTCAAACGCCGGGACGTAAAATTCACGGATGAATACGTCGGGCTGACCGGCTCGGGCCAGGTGGTTCATGCTGACGCCGTTGCGATCGCGAACAAGGTCATTTTAACGTTCACAGAAGATACGTCAATTGACAAGGTTTTTGTCGTATTTACTGAGTTTAAGACGGTCCTTTCCCAAAAACCCGTTATTCAACAGTTGTTGCCGATACCACGTGCGGTTGCGGCGGCTGGTGACGGCGAAACTGTTGGAGCCGATGCAGAATATATCTACGAACAGCCGGCAGATGAGATCTTTGGCCGTCTTCTGCCGAAGCAGGTCGAGATCCAGATCTATAAAGGAATGCTCGAGTCGGTCGCGTCGGAGCAAGGCTCGCGTATGACGGCGATGGATTCTGCTTCTAAAAATGCGGGTGAGCTGATCGATAACCTAACCTTGAACATGAACCGTATCCGCCAGGCGGCGATCACGAAGGAAATTATTGAAGTTGTTTCGGGAGCTGCGGCAGCGTAGCAATGAGATAAGCTAAACGCACAAGGTTCAAAGTTAAGGAATTTGTATTCCGACTTTGAGCCTTTTCCTTTGAAGTTTATTTCGTTTTCATTTATCCTTTGCTTGAATTTTCAATTCAAACAAAAAAGTACATTTCTTGGAGGAACACTATGCTATTTTCCGGACTCGGCGGTTTACTAATGCTTGTCGGAGCGATCTGGTTGATCGTTGTGGCTATCCAGACGGGCCAATCCACGGCGGATAAGGTCATATGGGGGCTGGTCAATTTCCTTTGCCAGCCGCTTGGAGGAATAATCTTCTACATAGTCAAGAAACAAGGCTTGGTCCCGCTGATCCTGGTGATCGTAGGCGCGATACTCAGTGGCGTAGGCTTTTCGACCTCAATGAACGAGATAATGCAGCAGATGCCTCGTTAATGACGGATTCAGAGAGATCAGACAGGAACTGGCGCGTGTTCATTTGGAAGTACGCGCCGGTTCTATTTTGGCTTGGCGTCATCTTTTATCTCTCTAGCGGGAGCGGTTCGGCCAGCGAAACGTCGCGCATAATCGGGCCGCTGGTCAGGTTCTTCTACCCTGCGGTTGACGAAGTGACCTTGCAGACTATCCACTGGCTCGTTCGCAAGACGGCACACGTGACTGAATACGCTATCCTCGCTGCTCTCGCCGCCCGTGCTGTTCTGGGGACCAGAGTTAAGTGGCTCCGTAACTACTGGCCTCTTTGGCCTCTACTCCTTGTGGTCGTGACTGCATCTGCCGACGAATTCAATCAAAGTCTCAACGTGCAGAGAACGGGTTCAGCTTGGGATGTCATTCTCGATATATCCGGAGGATCGCTGGCGCTGGCGTTGATCTGGCTGTTTCGAAGGCACCAGGCAAGGTGCGAAGTAGATTCGACCAGTTAACCTACTAGACTGACCATTCATATCTTCCAAAATGCCGAACTTTGTGTCATATTCTATCGTTAAGAGTTCAGACGAGGAGAATTGAGAATGAGCATAATTGACAGGATAAAGAGCGAAGCACTTAACCAGTTTATTGAGGTTATCGAATGGCTCGATAACACAGGCGATACGATGCTGTACCGGTTCCCGGTTGCCGGACAGGAGATCAAGAACGGTGCCCAGCTGATCGTGCGCGAATCGCAGGCGGCGGTCTTTGTTTTTGAGGGGCAGGTTGCAGACGTTTTTACGCCGGGCCGCTATACAGTCGAGGGTGGCAATACTCCTATCTTATCGAAACTCGGGGCTTGGAAATACGGCTTCAATTCTCCGATCAAGTCTGAAGTTTACTTCGTTAACACAAAACAATTTACCGACATGAAATGGGGAACGTCCAACCCGATCATGCTTCGCGACGCGGATTTCGGTATCGTTCAGCTTCGTGCCTTCGGCGCATACAGCCTTCGCATCGCTGACCCGGGTGAGTTCATCAAGGAGATCTCGGGAACGAATGGAGCCTTCACAACCGACGACATCGAAGGCCAGCTCAAGCGTGCGATCGTAACAGAGTTTTCAGACGCTATCGGTGAACTAAAGATACCAGCCCTCGATCTGGCGTCGCAGTACAAGGAACTTGGCGAGAAGATCCGCACTTTTATCAACACCGATTTCAGCGGTTACGGGCTTGAAGTAACCAAGTTTTACGTCGAGAACGTCAGCGTGCCCGAGGCAGTCCAGGAAGCGATCAACAAGCGTGCTGCGATGGGTGCGATCGGAAATGTCGATCAGTACATGAAGTTTCAGGCGGCCGATGCTCTTCGAGATGCTGCGCAGAATGAAGGCGGCGGTGCCGGTCTTGGCGCTGGCCTCGGAGCGGGCTTTGCAATGGGCAATCAGATGGTCGGTGCTTTCGGCGGAATGCAGCAGGGCGGAGGCGGCGGAGGTGCCGCTCCGGCCGCGACCACTCCGTGTCCGAGCTGCGGGAAGGCAAATGCCGCCGGGGCAAAATTTTGTGCTGACTGCGGCGGAAAGATGGAAGTCGCCCATGTCCCGTGCGTGAAGTGCGGTGCGCAGCTTCGTGAGGGTGCTAAGTTCTGCTCGGAATGCGGATCCACACAAGAAAAGGCGAAATGCAGCGGTTGTCAATACGAACTTGCTGCGGGCGCTAAGTTCTGCCCTGAATGTGGGACGAAGACCGAAGCGGCCTAAGGAAAGAGGCAAAAGTAAGAAGGCAAAATAGGAGAACGTTCCTGTTTTGCCTTTTGCCTTTTAACTTTTTACTTTAAGATTACGAATTATGCCGATAAGCCCTGAACTTCTTGAGATCCTCCGCTGCCCGAAATGTAAGACCGAGTTGCAGATCGACAACGCGCAGACGCGTTTGAAATGCCTAAATCCGGACTGCAGTCTCGTCTATCCGATCCGCGATGAAATACCTGTGATGCTGATCGAGGAAGCAACGGTGGAGAAATAGGTGGCATGCCTGACACTCGCAGACAGGCGACGCTGTTTCTCGATCTTCCGCTCATCGAATCGATAAGACAGGAATTCAATCCCCGCCAAGCCGAATTAATATCAGCTCATGTCACGCTTTGCCGCGAGGATGAAGTCGAGGATTGGGTAGCTTTAGAAGAACGGATGAGAGATCTCCCTTCAGCCGTCACTCTTGAGTTTGGCTTTCCTGTTCGCGATGGCGACCTGGTTTATTTGCCCGGTATCGATAAGGACGGATCGTTCCGCTCACTTCGCAAATATTTGCTCAATTCCGATCGTGTTCGCGATCACAAGCCGCACGTTACTTTAATTCACCCCCGGAATGGCAAGTGTACCGACAATATTTGGGAAACCCTTCGATCGAGGATTGAGCCATTCACTTATACCTTCCACGAATTGTCCTTTATACTTCAGCAAGATGGCGGTGTGTGGCAGACAGCACGTACCTTTCCGCTGAAATGACAGATCATTGAAACCCGATTCGAATACAATTCACTGGCCGGAGGTTCAACGGGTACTCGTTGTGAAATTGCGCTCGATCGGAGACACGGTACTCGCCACACCGTCGCTCATGGCTCTGCGAAGAGCACTGCCGGATGCCCAAATCGATATTTTGCTGGAAGACTGGGTAGCTCCGCTTCTTCGCGGACAGCCTTCCGTCGATAATGTCATCGCTGTTAGCAAAAGCTCGGCAGACAGACTAAAAGTTGCTCTCTGGCTTCGCCGACAAAAATACGACGTTGCATTTAACCTCCACGGCGGCACGACCGCTACATTTTTCACCGCAGCCTCGCGTGCTAAACACCGAGTCGGTTACGGCGATTATCAATACTCATTTCTCTACAACCATCTACTTTCCTCAGCCTCCGATTTCTGGCAGAGCGAATTCACACACTCGGCTGAACAGCAACTCGCCCTGCTTGGGTTTGTCGGCATCCCGGTTGATCACCGGCCTAAAACGCGGCTGATAGTGTCAGACGAAGCTCTGATGAGCTTGATCGGAAGGGATCAGGAACGATTCCTTGAAACCCCATTCGTTTTGATGCATCCTGCCAGTGCCTTTTCTACAAAGCAGTGGTCGACTGAGAACTTTGCCATAGTTGCAGAGTATCTGGCCGAACGCGGGTTGAAAACAGTGGCCGTAGCATCGAAAGCTGAGAAAAAGGTGCTAACTGATCTGGCGGGTAAATCTCGAGTCCCAGTCACGGTCTTCGACGATCTGAGCTTGCCTGAGATCGCCGCTCTCGCGTCAAAGTCTGCTCTTTTCGTCGGCAACGACTCCGGCATAGCCCACATCGCTGCTGCCGTCGAAATACCAAGCATTGTCATCTTCGGTTCATCCAACCGCAATCACTGGCGACCATGGACAGATGCCCCAAACGAGATCGTTTGCAAGGAGTTTCAATGCCAACCGTGCCCGGGTTACGAATGCAAAGAATTTGGCCGCCCCAGATGTATCCTTGAGGTGGCTCCGTCGTCGGTTATTTCAGCGATCGAGAGAGTAATTTCGATGTGCTAAAATAAGTCTTCGATGCGAATAATGGTTCGTTTGGCTTGCGGCGGACAATTGTTGATCCTGACCGCTTTACTCATCTCTCTCTGCTTTTCGCGGGGCGAGGGGGTGCATCTACTGCCCTTCAGTTGCGAACCCGTGACTGACAGCCAGTCGGTCGAGGCAGCCGATTCACCCGCATCGTTTACTTCAGGGATCGGAACTATCCGAGCCTCTGCAGTTAAGGATCTAACCAAAAAGAACGACCTCCAAAATCCCGATCTGCTCGCCTGTCAATCTTTTCGATTAACGGCACGATCGGTACAGGCAACCAAATATTTCTTGGCTGCGGCGGATGCTTTGCCGCTTAAAAAGCCGACAAAATTTGAGCTTACCTCAGCATCTGACCGCTCTCCTCCACTCACGTAAACCTTCCTATATCAGAGAAAAATGGCTGCGGGCGAAAGGATTTTCCTTATCAACCGCCGAACCCGCCGGGTGTGCAAACTGCTCACTCTGCGACGGAGGTGACACACGTGAACGAGAGAATATCAGACAATATCCACAATACTATTGATCCAAACCGCTTGGATCACCTACAGGATTCCATCCTGAACTATGTTCGAACGGATTTTCCACGATTGAGCGAATCTCTAACAGTTGAGGGAGCCCTCAAGGTTATTCGCAGGCAAGGGGTTGGAGAACGGATCGTATATTTTTATGTGATCGATGCTGACGAGAAGCTGGTCGGTATAGTTCCTACCCGAAAGATGCTGACGTCCATGCCCGGAATTAGATTGGCCGAGATCATGTCGACCAACATAATCTCGCTGCCGCATACCGCAAGCGTACTCGAGGCCTGTGAGCTTTTTGTTCGCCATAAGCTACTTGCGTTTCCAGTTTTGGACGAGCTGGGCAGGATATGCGGCGTCATCGATGCCGGTCTTTTTACTGAGGAAACTTTGACTTTTGCCGAGCGCCATCATTTCGACGACGTTTTTCAGATGATCGGCTTTGGCATCTCGCAGATCAAGGGGAAGTCGGTGTTCGCGAATTTTCGTTTCCGCTTCCCGTGGCTGATCGCGACGATGATCAGCGGCACAATATGCGCGCTGCTTACTGGCTATTTCGAGACGACACTAGCTGAGGCGATCGTATTAGCCTTCTTTATGACTCTAGTCCTGGCTCTTGGCGAAAGTGTCAGTATCCAGTCCATGACCGTTGCCCTTCAGAATCTACATATGGGCCTGCCGAGCGTCGCAAGCTTTGTTGAACAGCTCCGTCGCGAGGGGACAGCCACGCTGCTGTTGGGCGGAGCGTGTGGAATAACCGTTGGGATCGTGGCATTGGTTTGGCGCGGATCTCCGGAAGCGGCATTGATCATTGGATCGAGCATCGCTCTCGCCGTATTCATGGCAGGCTTGATCGGCCTGACCACGCCGACACTGCTTCATGCTATCCACGAAGAGTCCAAGATTGCCGCTGGACCCATCACACTCGCATTGACTGATATCATGACACTGCTTTTTTACTTCAATATCGCGTCGGCAGTTTTATGATATGCGGCGCATTTATTGACACTAAGTGCGCAAAAGACTAGTATTTAGAGTTTCGACTATTGTAGCCGAACTGTCTCTATATGTTTGAGTCGTTATCCGACAAACTAAAGAAATCGCTCAAGAATCTGCGTGGCCAGGGCACCTTGACGCCTGAGCATGTGGATGCGGCTTTGCGCGAGATCCGGATGGCTCTGCTTGAGGCGGACGTTAACTACAAAGTCGCCAAAGATTTCGTCGATGCGGTTCGCGTAAAGGCTGAGGGGCAGGAAGTTTGGCAGGATCTGAAACCGCACGAGCAGGTAGTTAAGATCGTCTATGACGAGCTGAGCGAACTGATGGGCGGCACTTCGTCACGGCTTGTTTTTACCAAGCAAACGCCGAACGTCGTAATGATCGTCGGTCTACAAGGTTCAGGTAAGACCACATCGACCGGTAAGATCTCGCGCTGGCTCGCTGACAACCAGGAACGTAAGCCTTTGCTTGTGTCCGTTGACGTATATCGGCCGGCGGCTCGTGAGCAGCTCCGGGTTGTCGGCGGCGCGGTAGGAATACAGGTTTACGAGGCGAAAGAGACTTCGGACCCGATGACGATAGTTCGCGGTGCTGTGAAGCACGCGACGGAGTATGGCTTTGACACTCTGATGATCGACACGGCGGGCCGGCTTCACATCGACGATGAGTTGATGGTCGAGCTCGAATCGATCAAGGCCGAGACCAAACCGGTCGAGGTACTATTCGTCGCCGACGCGATGACCGGACAAGACGCGGTGCGTTCGGCAGAAGTTTTTCACGAGCGTATCGGCATCACGGGCGTTGTGCTGACGAAGATGGACGGCGACGCACGCGGCGGTGCGGCACTCTCTATCAAACAGGTCATTGGCCAGCCGGTTAAGTTTGTCGGCGTCGGCGAAAAATACGACGCTATTGAGCCTTTTTATCCCGACCGTATCGCCCAGCGAATCCTGGGAATGGGCGATGTTCTGAGCCTCATCGAGGAAGTTCAGGGCAAGATCGACGAGAAAGAAGCTCAAGAGCAGCTGCGGAAGATGACGAGCAATCAGTTTACGCTCGAAGATTTCGCAAACCAGCTCGGGCAGTTCAAAAAGCTCGGCTCGATGTCCAAACTGATGAAAATGCTCCCCGAGCAGATCACCGGCGGCATGCAGATCACTGACGAGCAGTCGGCAGTCGTCGATCATCAGATGAAACGCACCGAGGCGATCATCGGCTCGATGACCCGGCAAGAACGAAATAACCATAAAGTTATCGATGCCAGCCGAAAGACCCGTATCGCAAATGGCAGCGGCTCGACCATCGCCGAGGTTAATCAGCTTATTCGCCAGTATGAGCAGATGAAAAAGATGATGTCGCAGATGAGCCGCGGCGGCGGAATGTTCGGAGCATTGGGCAAAAAAATGATGGGCGGTCTGGCAGGTGGCTTAGGCGGCCTGCTTGGCGGCGGCGGCGATATGGGGCTCGACGGGGACGACGATTTTGCGGGGAATAACGGCAACGGCGGCGAAAGCCTGTCGCAGCGTATCAAGAAGAAGAAGAGACACAAGAAGAGGAGATAGTGAACTGTGATATGTGAAAGGTGACAGGTAATTCTTGTTGCTCATCACTAATCACTCGACACTTGAGATTATGTTAGCAATCAGTTTGATGAGAATGGGCGCGAAGGGTAAACCCTTCTATCGTCTGGTGGTAAAGGAAAAACGCAGCAAGCGTGACGGTAAGTATCTCGAAAATGTTGGTACTTACAATCCGATGCTGGATCCGGCTGAGGTCATTTTGAAGCATGACCGCATCAACTACTGGATCGGAGTTGGAGCTCAGCCGACCGACACGGTCAAGAGCCTGATCAAGAACAACCCAGTTGCAGTCGAGGAAGCCTAGACAGTTGAGGAAGTCTAGTAATAGACTTTCCGGACTTCCAGGACCTTATGAAAGAAGCTGTCGAAAGGATCATTAAATCGCTCGTTGGCGACCCGGAAGCCGTTGAGGTGACCGAAAGTGGCGACGGTAAAAACGTGCGCATCGAGGTTCGCGTAGGCGAGTCAGACATGGGGCGCGTCATCGGCCGTGAAGGCCGAACGGTAAAAGCGATCCGCAGCATTCTTTTTGTCGCTGGGCAAAAGCACGGTCGGCGATATCAGCTTGATCTGATCGAGGACTAAGTCTGGAAAATGGAAGATCTTGTCGCAATCGCGAAGATCGTCCGCCCACGTGGGCTTAAGGGCGAGGTCGTTGCAGAAATCTTGACCGATTTTCCTGAACGGTTCGAGTCGCTTGTTGACGTTAAATGCGTTGACATGAGCGGCAACCGAGCTGAATTGAAGATTGAAAGAGCGTGGTTTCAGAATGGCCGTGTGATACTCAAATTCGCCGGTAACGACACGGTCGAAGCGGCAGAAGCCTTGCGTGGTTACGAGATCTGCGTTCCTGAATCTGACGCGGTAGACCTGGATGACGGCGAGTTTTTCGACTGGGAGCTTGAGGGTTGCAGGGTCGCTACAGTTGACGGAGCAGAGATCGGTGAGGTCCGAGAGCTAATGCGAACCGGCGGTACAGAACTTCTGGTAGTTGCCGGCGAGACAAAAGAGTTTTTGATACCCTTTGCGGAATCGATATGCGTAGAGGTCGATGTTGAAAACAAGTCGATAAAGATCGATCCGCCCGAAGGCCTTTTGGAATTTTAGATTGAGTCATTTGTTCATTGCTTCATTTCGAATGTTTCAATGACCAAATGAATAAATGAATCAATCAGTGATAATCGACGTCTTAACAATTTTCCCTGAGTTTTTCGACGCCGTCTTTGACTTTGGGATCATCCGGCGGGCTAAGTTGGCCGGGATAGTTGAAATCAACGTCCACGACATTCGCGAGTACGCGATGGACAAACATAGAATGGTCGACGATCGACCATTTGGCGGCGGCGACGGGATGGTTTTAAAGCCCGAACCGATCTTCGCGGCGATTGAAAATTTGGTTGGAATGAGCGACCGCGATGCGTATCCTCAAGGAACCCGCGTTGTGCTGCTTTCTCCGCAGGGAAAACCGTTTCAGCAAGCGGACGCGGTGGGGTTTTCCGAGGAAGCGAATCACATCGTTCTTATATGCGGCCGCTACGAAGGCGTTGACGAAAGGGTAAACGACGCTCTCGTGACTGACGAGATCTCGATAGGCGATTACGTTTTGTCGGGTGGTGAACCGGCCGCGATAGTAGTTGTTGACAGCATCGTCAGACTTTTGCCAGAAGCTTTAGGCAGCGAAACATCGGCGGTGAACGACTCGTTCTCTAACGGGCTGCTCGATTGCCCGCACTACACGCGGCCAGCCGAGTTTCGAGGGATGAAGGTCCCCGAAGTTTTATTGAACGGCAATCATGCCCAAATTGAAAAATGGCGCTTCAAGAAGGCGCTTGAAAAGACCGAGGCGGTACGCCCCGATCTAATAACTAATGAAAATGGTGAACGTTAACGGTAATTGCCGTTAACCTCTGGCCGAAGGAAAAAAATGAATAGACTAGATTTTGTCGAAAAAGCACAGTTAAAAGAAAACATTCCCGCTTTCCAGCCGGGCGACACACTGCGTGTCTCGGTCCGCATCAAGGAAGGAAACAAGGAACGTCTTCAGGCGTTCGAAGGCATCTGCATCGCCATTAAGCACGGCGGCGTTCGGGAAACCGTTACTGTCCGTAAGGTCAGCTTTGGCGTCGGCGTCGAGCGTATCTTCCCGCTGCACGCGACCGTGATCGATCATATTGACGTGGTCCGCCGCGGTAAAGTTCGCCGTGCGAAACTCTATTACCTGCGTGACCTTCGCGGTAAAGCTGCTCGTATCAAGGAACGCGATACACGCGCTAAGAAAGTACAGCCCGGCAAGTAGTCGGCTAACCAAGAGACAATGCGAAACGCGGGAAAAGCAGATCCATTCGGTGCGGATGGAACTGATTCCCGCGTTTCGTTGTTTGATGATCTTGAAGTTTCAGGTATTGGACTCATTTTTGAACAACAAGCTTGGGACGAAGGATACAAGCATATCGCGGGGCTCGACGAGGTGGGCAGAGGTTGCTTAGCGGGACCAGTTGTAGCCGCCGCCTGTATTCTCGACCCTACGAAACCGCTTCCCGAAGGCCTAAACGATTCCAAACAACTCACTGAAGCCAGCCGCGATGAGATCGCCGAGCGACTAAAGGCCGACTGCGTTGCCTACGCCATCGGCCAGATCGAGGCGGTCGAGATCGACCGGATCAACATACTGGAAGCAACAAAACAGGCGATGCTGGACGCGATCGCCTTGCTCACTCCGCAGCCTGACTTTCTACTGATCGACGCTCTTTATCTCAAGCGTTCGCCCCTTTCGCAGCGGTCGATAATCAAGGGCGATTCCATTTCAGCCTCGATCGCGGCCGCATCGATCCTCGCAAAGACCTACCGCGACGATCTGATGAAAGCCTACGATGCAGAGTATCCGCAATATGGCTTTGCCGGGCACAAGGGTTACGGAGCCGCGACGCATCTCGAAGCACTAAAGATCTACGGGCCGTGTGTTCTTCACCGAAAGAGTTTTCGCGGCGTCCTTCCGGTAACGTAGTCGCCCTCGGCTTCGGAGCTGGGACCTTTCGATCGAAGCCGCTGCCATCGAACTCGAGAAATGCAATTCAAAACTCTATCCAGTCCGTTGGGCTTTTGGGTTGTGAGATCGATATTTTCGTTTCAGCGCGGAAAAGCGAGGGACGCATCTGTAGAGCTATTTCAGCGGTGATGCGGGCAAGATTTGGTTCGTTTGCACGCTGCGAGAGGTGTGCGAGGACTATGTGTCTCGCTCGGCCATCGAAATCGTTGGTAAGCCAGTCTGAAAGGTCCTCGTTTGAAAGATGGCCGGTGTGCGACATAATTCGCTGTTTTAGATCCCAAGTATAAACAGAACACATGCGGAGCATGTCACGGCTATGGTTCGATTCGACGATTATAGCGTCGCATCCTGTTAGTTTTTCTTTGATCAGCGGAGTTATGTGACCGAAATCCATCAGCGTCGCGATCTTTATACCGTCTTTCTTGGCAACAAAACCAAAATTGTCTACCGCATCGTGCGGAACGCTGAAGGGCTCGAAATCGATGTTCCCGATGCGAAACTCGTGCGAAGATTCGACCGTCGCGGTCCGATCCTTCATAGCGTTACGGCGTTTTGTCGATTCACTGTCGCCGTTGGTGCCGCCCGCACGAGTGTCGTAGTAGGCATCCTCAGTGATCTGCGATATAAAGACCGGGCAGTCGACCATCCCGAGCAGAACGCGAAGCCCGCCGATGTGATCGCCGTGCTCGTGCGTCACTAGAATGCCGTCGAGTTTCTTGGGGTCAACTCCAACTTCGCCGAGCCGACGAACGATCTCGCGGGCGCTCATGCCGGCGTCGACAAGGACGTTGGTCTCGTCGCTTGAAATTAGCACCGCATTTCCGGTCGAACCGCTGCCGAGGACTGTAACTTTCATAAAGGTTGGCTTCCGCCCTTTTGAAACCGCGATCTCAAGGTACTTGCCATCACACGCCGCGAAATAAACGTCGGAACATAGGTGCCGAGAAACGCTCCTACCTTATTCGCGAGACCAGAAACTACTTTTGTTCGCTTCGCGGCAACCGCTCCCATTGCGGTGTCAACGACCTGTTCGACCGTCTGCTGGCCCTTTACCTGTATCGGACGATCGATCTTTGAAGCGGCAAAGAAATTAGTCTTTGTCGAACCCGGACAAAGCGCCAATACCTGAATGCCGAAAGGCCGGTTTTCCTCAGCGATCGCCTCGGAAAACGAAGTAACGAACGCCTTTGTCGCGGCGTAAGTTGCCATGAACGGAATGGGCTGAAACCCCGCGGCCGACGATACATTGATTATGGTCCCTTCTCCGCGTTCACGCATCTTCTGAAGATAAGCATGTGTGACGGCGACTAGTGCGGCGATATTTAGCTCGATCATCTGCAGCTCGTGATCGAGGTCGAGTTTGGCAAAATCGCCTACTGATCCGAAGCCGGCATTGTTGATCAGCCAGTCGATCTCGAGGCCGTGCCGCTCGGTTTCCTTGACAAGCGTAAGGTCGGCATTGGGCTCGGCGAGATCGAGCACGACATAGTGAGCCATGATGTCGTGTTTAAGCATCAGCTCGTCGCAAAGTTCGTGAAGAGCTTTCTCTGAACGAGCAACGAGTACGAGATTATGCCCCTCGGCTGCGAGTCGCCGGGCGAAGCCCTCGCCGATGCCGCTCGATGCTCCGGTGATCAGAGTTGCCTTCATAGTTCGTCGTCGCCCTCGGGGGCCGGCAGGAAAGATAAATAAACAGACCACGCGGCGGCAACGGCGATCGTTGCGGTTCCGACGAACCTTAGCACGCCCGCAACCTTCTTCGTCGAACCCAGCAGTCCGGTTTCCGTTAAAAGGTAATTCCAGTCATGAAAACTGCCCTCAGTCCCGGTAAAGCCGCTGGTAAGAACCAGTTGCATCACGACGGCGTCGGATGCATAAACCCAAACGTTTAAAATGCTTTGCCCGACCCAAAGGCACACTATCGCCGCAGAGTAATAGCTCTTTTGCCAAAAGAAATAGCCGACAAAGGCCAGGGGCATGATCACCTGAAAGATCGAACCGCCAGCGATCATCATAAATTCGCCGAACAGGCGGAAAAGAAGATGGCCGAACTCGTGGATCGCTAGATCGACGTTGTCCAGAAAGCTGCCCTGCATCGGATCGTAAGCTATCCAGAGAAAGTATGCCGAGATAAGAACGGCGAAGATCAACTTTAGGTAGTTTGGCCGCATAGGAACTCTTTCCGCGAGATCGCGTAGACGACGGTATTCATTCCGTAATGGATCTGATCTCGCTCATATTTCATACCGCATTTCTCCATGATCCGCCACGAACCCTTATTGTCAGGGTGAGCAACGGCGACGATACGGTCAAGGCCCGCAACCTCGAAGCCGTACTTTAGCCATGCATACGCTGCTTCGTAGCCATATCCTTGCCTCCAGTATTTCTCGGCTAGGTTATAGCCGACCTCGATCTCGCCAGTATCACCTAGCGGCTGCAAACCGCTTGTTCCGATCTTTTCCCCGGTCGACCGCAGCGACATGACGCTGAAACCAAAGCCGTATTTCTCATGGCATTCGAGATAGAAAGGCATTCGGGCGGTAATTGCCTCGGCATTCTGCATCTCTCGGCCGCCCATGTACCGGCTTACGGCGTCGGGTTCGCGCAGTTCGATCAGCCACGGCAGATCGTCCGGCTCGAGTTTTCTTATCCTGAGTCTTTCGGTTTCGAACATAACAAATGGAAGAAAAGATGACAGGCGGCATATGGTCTCACCTGCGTAAGCGGTTACGGCGACAACCTGTATATTTGCCAGCTATTGCCTGATAATTGGTAGACGATCCGGTCATGCAGACGGCTTTGTCGTCCCTGCCAAAACTCGATCCGGATTGGCGTGACGCGGAAACCGCCCCAGAATGGCGGACATGGGATCTCGCCGTCGCCGAATCTGGAGCCTACTTCCTCGACGCGTCGTTCTAGTTCTTCGCGGTTTTCGAGAACGGTGCTTTGCTTTGATGCCCAGGCACCGATGCGGCTTTCTCGAGGGCGAGAGGCGAAATACTGCTCGGACTCTTCCCGCGAGACTTTCTCAGCGACGCCGGCGATGATCACCTGTCGTTCGAGGTCGGGCCAAAAGAAGTGCAGAGAGGCGTGCGGGTTTGCGGTCAGATCGCTGCCCTTTCTGCTTTCGTAATTCGTGAAAAATACAAAGCCATCGCCATCGAAACCTTTTAGTAACACAACTCTCGACGATGGCCTTCCGTCGTTATCAACCGTCGAGAGGGTCATAGCCGTGGGCTCGATCACCGCTGACTCGAGGGCCTCATCCATCCATTTAGCAAACTGCGAGAAGGGATCAGCCTCGACGCTCGACTTTGAGAGTTCCTCGAGCGAGTAATCACGTCTGAGATCGGCTAGTTTTGGTTTATCCATTTCTTAGATCTTATGAACGAGCAGCCCATCCTTCAGCTTTGGCTCGAACCATGTCGATTTCGGCGGCATTATCTCGCCCATGTCGGCGACCGCAAAAAGGTCGTCCATCGTCGTCGCAAACATCGAAAACGCGACCTTTGCTTCGCCTTCGTCGACCATGCGGACGAGCTCCTTAGTGCCCCGGGCACCGCCGACGAAAGTAATGCGGGTATCGGTCCGCGGGTCGCCGATGCCGAGCACCGGCGAGAGAAGATAGTTTTGCAGGATGCTGACATCGAGGCTTTCGATGGCGTCAAGATCCTTATTCTCGGCCGGATTGAACCGCAGCCTGAACCACTGTCCCTCAAGGTACATACTCACTTCGCCGCGCTCGCTCGGATTATCTTCGAGTGAATCGACGACTATAAAATTGTCGCGAATGCGTTGAATGAAAGTTTCCTTGTCGAGTCCGTTCAGGTCCTTGACCGCGCGATTGTAGGGCATTATCCGCAGATCTTCGGCAGGGAACATGCCGGCCATGACGAAGTTGTACTCTTCGTCGCCCGTGTGATCGGGATTCGCTTCGCGCATTTTATCGCGGGCGAGCTTTGCGCTCTCGACGCGGTGGTGGCCGTCGGCGACGTACAAGGCGGGGAGCTCCGCAAAGGCTTCGACCCACGGCTCCGGGTACTCTATTCGCCAGACCCGCTGAGCGACGCCGAGTGGACAATTGAAGGAATAAATAGGCTCGCCGCTGACGGCATCCTCGATAAGGTCGGCAATACTGTCCGTGTTCCTGAACGCCAGAAAGATCAGCCCTGTCTGCGCTCCGACAGCGAGCATGTGGCCGGTGCGGTCGGCTACCTTGTCGGGGCGGGTTTTCTCGTGCTTCTTGATCAGATCGCGGTCGTACTCGTCGACCGAGCAGCACGCGACGACGCCGGTTTGGGTGTGGTCGCCGTCCTGAAGTTGATAGACGTAGATAGCGGGTTCGCTATCCTCGAAGAGCACACCGCTATCGAGCATCGCCTGCAGATTCTGCCGGGCACGGTCGAAGACAGTTTTGCTGTCGGGTACAGCGTTCGCCGGGAACTCGCCCTCGGGCCGCGTGACGCGGAGAAAGCTGAGGTCGTTGCGCCCTATCATCTCGCGAACTTCCTCGTCGTAGATGACATCGTAGGGGACGCAGGCGACGTGTTCGGCCGCATCACTCGCGGGCCGTATTGCTCTGAAAGGTCTAATTACAGACACAAAATTCTCCTAATAAGTCGAACGGTTGCCATTGATCAGTTCGTCGATCTTGCGCTCGCTGTCTTCAACGTCTTTAAGCATCTGATCGGCGTAACCCTGCTTATCGATCTTCCATTCACCGTCTTCGCGGACAAACGGCACTTTCTCCCACGAACCGTACGAGTTCTTTACCTCAAGCGTCGCCTTGTCGCCGTCGATCTTTTCATTGCGATATTCGACGGCAGTTTGGTTTTCGCTGACGAGCGTTTCCCGCTTAACTATGTCGTCGACGGTCAGGCCCTGTGCCTTTGCTTCCTTCTCGTGCATCTTAATGGTTGCGTCCGAAAGGAGGACCTTCATTGTCGTGTAATCTTTTGCCTTTAGGGCTTTGATGTACGTCATGAATGTCTCTTTCGGCGTGGCCGGGCGTTGCGGAGCGCATGCGACGAGCGAGATGACGAGCGAAACGATTAGGAATCTTGACCAGGTGAACATTTTACGGATACCTTTTAATAAAGTAATCAAAACCTTGATTATATCTCAAAAGCAGCGGGGTGGCCGAATGGAACGCAGATTGTTAAACGGAGACGAACTAGCAGCGGCGACAAATGAACTAAACGGCTGGGCCGCTCATGGCACATTGTTGAAAAAAAGCGTGAAGTTCGCGAACTTTGCCGAGGCCCTCGCCTACGTAAACCGGCTCAGCGAGCTTGCAGAAGCGGCCGATCACCACCCCGACATTACCTTCGGCTGGGGTTATGCCGACATCGCTTTAACGACGCACGACCGCGGCGGGATAACCGATGTAGACATATCGCTTGCCCGCCAGATCGATGAACTCTAACGGATCGGCCGTTCCACTTGCGTGCTGAAAGTGGAACGGCTAAATACCTCTATCTATTGGGTTTAGAGGAAAAAATCGTTCCACTTACCTAACAAGTCACCGTCTCACTTCCTTGCTGAAAGTGAGACGGGTTAAACTCAATCCCTTCAACGATTTACAGACGAAAATCGTTCCACTTGCAAAATTTAGGATCGCAAAAGTGAAACGACTTTCAAGATCGATTCGCACTGACAAGTTTTCAATGATCCAAAACTCGGGACAGGGTATCACGGAATTGCATAGATGTCAAGCTGTGCCGACTATAATACAAAGACTAACACGATCTAATGAGCCGCTGCGGCCATCCCGATTCGGGAAAATCCACTATCCCTCAAGGCCACCTGCCCCATTCGGGTAAAATTCATCGATTCGCCGAGGATGCGTGCGGCCTCGCCCGGTGCGTGGAATCCCATCGAATTCTCAGCCTCGACGAAGTCCAAGTAGAACTGTGCTTTGCGTTGAAAATCGCGGGGAGCCGCTAATTTTTCTTCCGGATAACCGCCATCCTTCGCCGCTTTAAGGTCGCCGATGAACTGGACGAGAGCATCCATCGCGAGTCCGCGAAGATAATGTGTCCGTTCCTGGATCGTTTCTATACGGAATTTTAGCTCATCCTCGGATGCCTTGTGACACGTTTGGCACGAAGTGTTGAGGCTTAAAACAGGGCTTCGCACATGATGGTTGCTGATCTTCATCGCGCCCTCACGAACGTAGGGCATGTGGCAATCGGCACAGCTTACACCGGCCCGGGCGTGGATGCCCTGATTGTACATTTCGAACTCCGGGTGTTGAGCCTTTAGGACATCCGCCCCGGTCTGGGCGTGGGTCCAGTCTTTGTGTTTGACCTCATCGTAGTAGGCGGCGATGTTCTCGATCTTCAGCCCGTTCTGCCACGGATAGGTGAGGGTCTTCTCGGGGCCTTTGAAGTAATATTCGACGTGGCACTGGCCGCAAACGTAAGTTCGCATTTCCTGTCGGGTAGCATCACGATTGACGTCGTAATTCTGAACGCCCTGAGCCGCCTTTGCCACGCGAATGCCTTCCATGAAAGCCGGCCTGGTTATACGCAGTGCCATCGTTCGCGAGTCGTGACAATCGATGCAGGCGACAGGATGCTTAACCTCATTTCTCGCCTCGGCGTAAGGCATCTTATTCAGCGCATTAAACCCAGCCACAATATCGCCGCCGCCAAGCTTTTTATAGGCAGCATAGGCTGAGGCGTGGCAGTTGATACAAGTACCGGGCTGTTTTGTTACCTGCTGGCGTTCGGTAAATGTCTGGTCGTCGAGCATATAGGCGTGGCCGCGTTCCTCGCGAAAATCGACCGCGAACGCGTATCCATCCCACATCGTCTTCAGGCGAGGATCTTCCTCAAGCCGTGATTGAGCAACCATCGAGCGAGGGTCAGCTTGCTTCGGCGTTTGGTGAACGGCCTCGCTGCCGCCGAAACGCGTTCGCACTTGATCGACCGTGCGCTTGTAGCTGTCGTACTGCAGCGGGAAGTTCTTGCCCCAGATCTCAGGGTCGGTCGTGTCGTCGGTCAGCTCGACAACGCTGAAGAACGGGCTGCGAGCTTCCTGTTTGCGCTCGAAGATATTGGTGAGAAGGGCGAGGCCGATGATCGCCAAGGCAAAAGATGCCAGGGCGACTATTACGACGATCTTAAAACCGGATAACCGTCGTTTTCGTGTCTCGGGAACTACCGCATCTGCGGCGGGCGGCGGGGTTTGATCTTTATCTTCGCTCATATCTGCCTCGTAACTACGTTTTAGTGCATGTGACCGACGTTGCGGTGACACGCGATGCAGGACACTTTCTCGGCTGCGGCATTCGATTCGGAAACCGTTATCGAATGGACCATTGTCTCGTGGCACGTCCGGCAAGACTGCTCGGCGATCTGTCGGTTTCGCTCGGTTATCTGGATTGGTTCGTGAAAGCCGCCGAGGGTGAAATAGTAGGAATGCCAAAAGCCGTTCCACGCCTTTGTCGAGTATTTTCCGACCATGTCGGGCGGCGTGTGACAGTCGTTACAGGTGGCGACGGCCTTGTGGCTCGACTTCTGCCAGCCGTTGTACTGGTCGTTCATGATGTGGCAGTTGGCGCACGACGCCGGGTCGTTGCTTAGGTAGGAAGCTCCTTTTCCGTACCAAAAGGTAAACAAACCAACCCCGACCGCCAGCCCAAGCCCAACGCCCATAACGATCAACCTGAACAGGTAGAAGCTCATCGGACCGAATTAACCCCTTGATGAGCCAAATCTTAACTGAGGTCCGGGCAATGCACAAGCCTGCAGCGAGGCGAAGCATATATGCGAGCCTGCTCGCCTCTCGCGTCAACGGATAATGATCTCATCAATAAATATCCACGGATCGCCGCCCGCACCGAGGTGCCATGAGGGGATCTTGCCGATATTCTTCGCCGTTATTCGGACGTATTTCGCCAAGACAGAAGATGAAAGACCGATCAGGTACTCCTGCTTTCGCGGGGCCATGTCGTCGAGTGGATAACCAGTCACCTTGTTCGCGACGGTTGAATAGCTAACGCCGTCCATGGATGTTTCAAACTTGATCTCCGACGGAATCCATATCCAAGGCCCGGCAACCTGAAGAAAACTGGCACCTACTTCGGTGATGACAGTTGCTTTTTTCAGGTCGATCACCGCTTCGTAGGGTTTTCCCTGGATCCCCTGCCATTCGCCGCTGGCGAAATTTGTCGTTCCCCGAATGCCGTCGATGATCCCGTTGTCGCCACCGCCGGTGTATTGCGTGCTGTAGCCGGAGACGACCTTGACCGACCAGTTATTTGGCCGCCGGGTCAGCACTGATTCGACCGGGAAGCTCGCCGTTCCGTTTGATCCTATAGAGATCGCTTTGATGGTTGTGGTTCGGTCTACTGTAAATGGAGCGGTATAGACCGGCGAGGTTTTGGTCGGAGCGGTTCCGTCGGTTGTGTAATGGATCTTCGCACCCGGCGTGAGCGTCGAGAGCGTGACACCAGTTTGCTCGGCAAACGTCCGTTCGGCAGTGACTAAAGGGACCGCAACAGTGTCCGCGCTCACGGAACTGATAGGGAATTCGTCGAAAGCCGTCGTAACCGGCTTATCAGTCATCGAAAACTCAAGAATACCGCCTCGCGCCACATCGGAATGCGTGATGAATGCCTTTTTGTGTGGGGTGCCGTTGAGTCGAACTCCGCTGACATAGATATTTTTCGGCGAGAAATCCTTGCTTCGAACCGTAAACGTCTTGCCGTTCTCGAGCCGATATTTGACCTCAGGAAACAGCGGCGTTCCGAGTGCGTAGATGCCGTCGCCGGGATTTACGGGGTAAAAGCCGCTTGCCGAGAGGATGTACCACGCCGACATCTGGCCGCAGTCTTCGTTGCCGATGAGGCCGTCGGGGGTGTTTTTGTAGAAATTGTCCATTATCTGGCGGACGTATTTCTGCGTTTTCCACGGCTCGCCGGCGTAGTTGTAGAGATAGGCGATGTGGTGCGAAGGCTCGTTGCCGTGGGCATACTGGCCGATCAGCCCCGTAAGGTCGGCTTGTTCGCGGCCTGAGAGTTTGTCGGATGTGGTGAAAAGCTCGTCGAGCTTAGCGACGAATTTCTGACGGCCGCCCATTAGCTGCATCAGTTTCGTCACGTCGTGGGGCACGAAGAACGAATACTGCCACGAATTTCCCTCGGTAAACCCAAAATTGACCTCGGTCGGCGAGAACGGCTCGACAAACCCGCCGTTCTTTTTGGCGCGGAAGAAGCCAGTTTTTGTGTCGAAGAGGTTTTCGAAGTAGCGGGCACGCGCGAGATACTTGGCTCGGTCATACACTAGATCCACCTCATCACGAACCGTACGGCTAGACGCAGATTCCTGTCCTTTGGAATTACTCAATCTGTCTTTTTGAAGCACGGATGCCATCTGCGCGATGCACCAGTCGTTATATGCGTACTCAAGTGTTCGCGAGACGGATTCGTTCTCGTCCTCCATCGAGATGTAGCCGCGTTTTTTGTAGCCGGCGAGGCCGAAGTGATCGAGTTCCGCGGAGTGCTTAGCGGCGGCGTAGGCTTTTTCGTAATCGAAGCCCTTGATCCCCTTTTCCATAGCGTCAGCGATCACCGAAACGGCGTGGTAGCCGATCATCGTGTCGGTCTCCTCACCCCAAAGCTCCCAAACCGGCAGCCGCCCGCCCTGTTCGTACTGGCGGATAAACGTATTGATAAAATCGACCGTCCGCCTCTCATCAATGATCGTATAAAGCGGATGCGCCGCACGGAACGTGTCCCAGAGCGAGAAAACGGAGTAGTGCTCGGACGGAGCGCGGAGACTCTTGTCCGCATCGGCGTCGCTTCGACGGCGAATTGTTCTGTCGCCGGAGGAACCGGCGATGCGGACAGGAGTGTCCGCGCTCCATAGCTGATGCACCTTCCCGTCATGCCCGCGATATTTGCCATCGACATCATTAAAAACATTCGGCTGGACCATAGTGTGATACAGCGCGGTGTAGAAGTTCGTCGTCTGCTCGTCCGTCCCGCTTGAAACCTCGATCTTACTTAACTCTTTATTCCAAGCGGCCCTTGCGTCGGCTCGGACCTTGTCAAAATCCCAGCCGGGAAGCTCGGCTTCGAGGTTCTTACGGGCTCCTTCGATGGAGACGTAGGAGATAGCGACTTTAACTAGAATTTTCTCGTTTTTTTTCGTTGAAAACCTGAAAACAGACCTTACATTTTTACCGGAACCACTTGTAGCCTTAATCGTGCTATTGCCATCCTCGGCGTCGCTTCCAGACCTGATTAATGAGACATCAAATGGTTTCGAGAACTCCGCGACAAAATAGACGTTCTGATCCTTAGCCCAAGACGAAGATCTTCGATATCCTTCAATCGTCTTATCGCCAATTACCCTTAACTCGGAATCTTGAACTTTATCCCGCCACTTCAAATCCAGGTGAATATTCGCTTCATCCGAGTTCGGAAAGGTGTATCGATGCATGCCAACGCGTTTTGTTGCGGACATTTCCGCAGAAATACCGCTGTCTTCAAGCAGAACCTTGTAATAACCCGGCTCTGCAACCTCAGTTGCATGCGAGAATTTTGACGCCGGATTAGCTTTTACAGCCCCGACCGTCGGCATGAACAAAATATCGCAACCATCCGGAATGCCGGTGCCGGAGAGGTGCGTGTGCGAGAATCCGTAGATGATGTCGTCGGAGTAGTGATAGCCGCTCGAGCCGTCCCAGTTGTCGATGCGGGTGTCGGGCGAGAGCTGGACCATGCCGAAGGGCATCGTCGCCCCCGGAAATGTATGCCCGTGGCCGCCGGTGCCGATGAATGGGTTGACCCATTTTGCGAAGTCGCTGTTCTGAGCAGACACGATCGCAATCGATGAGAATAAGCAAAGGATAAGGGCCAACAATGAAACGGATCTATGAATTGCCTCCGACTTCTGAATTGCCTCCGACTTCAGTCGGAGGTTAGCGGGCCCAGAAAGATCTCGGGCTTTAGCCCAAGCCACAACACTATGCATCATCATCTTTATATCTCTCAAAGCCATACTTTTGGATCATTGCATCAAACTCATCCTCGAACGCCCTCTTGCTGTGATGCTGTTCCTGATTCCTAATATAGTCTCGCGTTTTGTCCAAGATCGATTCACCGACACCAACGGCGAAGTACTCGTGCTGCCATTGGAACTTCTGGGTCGTCAATCTCTGCTGATTTATCCAGTGAGACGACTCACCTTTGAACATTTTAACTATCCACGACAAAGTCTGTTCGGTTCCGAGTGATACCAGACAATGGACGTGCTCACGATAACCGTTGATGTGATCGATGAAAATACCCTTCGCACGGGCATTCTCGACTAAAGTCGGAGGCAATTCAGTGCACCAATTCCCCACCGCCGATCTGCCTTAAACCTTGGCCCTTCAGCCCGACGCGGAAGCGGAAGTGGGCGTCGCCTTCGCGGTGGTTGTAGCGGAGGGCTATCTTGTGCAGGCCGGCTTTTAGCGGGACGACGACTGACTTCATTTTGCGGTCTTTTGTTCCGGCTTCGTCGATCAGGGTCTTACCGCCTAGATCGAGCGATGCGTCCCATGTCGAATCGATCTGCAGCTCATAGATGCCGTCCTGTGCAATTCTTAGATATCCCTCAAATGCCACGCCGAACGACTTTTTGAGATCGATCTGTTTTTCAAATTGTGTGAGGAAAATGGAACGCGTTTCGCCCTTCCTGGCAGGCGGATCTTGTGCAAATTGCGCGCTCGGAACGACGAGGCTGTAGTTCACACCCGGTTTTGTCTCGGCAAGGCTGATCGGTTCGAGCATTGCTCCGCGAACAATCGTAGCGGTGTAGATCACGCTCTTGCGGCCGGCCGCATTGATCACGATCGTCTTCAGGGTCGTGGACTTCCCGTCGTCAAGCGTGATCTCGACCGGCTTTGTATATAGCGTGGAACGCTCGTCCGGTGTCGAGCCGTCGATGGTGTACCTGACCTGCATTCCGGCCATCGGTTTGAGCGTGATCAGCGTTTTTTCTTTGTCGGTAATGACGTTTTGCAGGCCTTCGGGTTCGGGGATGCGGTAATTTACGTTCTGCTTGTCGAGCAGCGGCAGATGAGCGGCGAGGCGGCGTTTGAAATCGGCGAAGTTCTTGTTTTCGGGCGTCGACCAGACGCTCTCGGCGATCGCGAGCATTCGCGGGAAGGCCATGTATTCGACCTTGTCGCCGGTTTCCATGTACTCGGTCCAAATGTTTGCCTGGCCGCCGAGGACGTATTTGGCTTCGTCGGCACTGAGTTCCTTTGGAATCGGGTCGAATTGGTAGACCTTTTCGAGCGGAAGGTAGCCGCCGATGTTGAGCAGTTCGTATGCCGGGTCGCCCTGGCCGTAGTCGAGATAGGCAAAATCGGTCGGCGTCATGATCACGTCGTGTTTCTGCTTTGCGGCCTCGATGCCGCCTTTCATTCCACGCCAGCTCATGATCGTCGCATTTGGAGCGATGCCGCCCTCGAGGATCTCGTCCCAGCCGATGATCTTTTTGCCGCGTTTATTGACGTGTTTCTCGATACGCTGCACGAAATAGCTCTGCACTTCGTGCTCGTCCTTAAGGTTTTCGCGTTTTTTGAGTTCCTGAACGTACGCCGATTCTTTCCAATAATCCTTCAATACCTCGTCGCCGCCGATGTGAATGTACGGCGAATCGGGAAAGAGGCTGATCGTCTCGTCGAGCACATCTTCCAGGAACTTAAACGTCTCGTCGGTCGGACAGAAGACCTCTTTGAAGATGCCCCAGGTCTTCTTCACCTCGAACTTGTAGTCCGGTGCGGCGCATCCCCGCCCAAGCTCAGGATAAGCCGCCAAAGCCGCCGAAGCATGACCCGGCAGCTCGATCTCAGGGATCACATTGATATATCTGGCCTTAGCGTAAGCAACGACGTCCCTGATCTCAGCCTGCGTATAAAACCCCTCAACCGGCCGCCCATCGCCCTTAAAAACCGTCGAATAAACACCCTCATGGCTCTCGCTGCGATATTGGCCAACGGTCGTGAGCTTAGGATACTTCTTGATCTCGATCCGCCAACCCTGATCGTCAGTCAAATGCCAGTGGAACTGGTTAAATTTGTACTGAGCCAGCAGATCGATGTACCTCTTGACGAACGAGACAGGCATGAAATGCCGCGAAACGTCGAGGTGCATGCCGCGGTATTTGAAACGTGGCTGGTCTTCTATAAAGACCGCTGGAATCTTAATACTCTTTCCACTTTTCGCCGGCAACAGCTGAAGAAACGTCTGCAAACTATGAAACAAGCTCTCGCGGCTACCCATTAAGCGAACCGTTTCCGATCTAACCGAAAGAGTGTGCTTTTGACCACTACCAGAATCTGACGATTCAAATTTAGTCCGAATGATTCCGATAGCATTCTTAAAGTCTGCACCTTGACCAACTACCTTAAGTCTTATGCCGTAGCTTCTAAATAATGCATCGTTCAAAACCGTCGCAATATCCTTATCTTCGTCATCCCAAAGAACGATCTTCGTGCCTTTATTTATAGTGAAGGAACCCGATTCAGGCTTAACTAATACCGGCTTCGGAATGATAATGATCTCGTCCGCCTGAGCGAACGCAAAAGAAGCGAAAAGGAGACAGAACGCGGCGGCGAATAATTTGTGGATCATAATGACTGGAACGCAGGCGCCCTCGCCTGCAACGCCGGTTCCTCCGGCGTGACGCTTGTTTGGTATCTTTCAAGTTGCACAATCACCAAGTACATCAGCGTCCACGAAGCGTGAACGCTTGCAGGCGAGGGCGCCTGCGTTCCCGGCTAAGGGCGTTTCCCTGCATTAACGTTCCGTTTGTTTGAAGTATGCACTTCCGTATTGCCATTCCTCGGGCGACTTGCAGAGTCTGGCTTTTACCGGATTATTCTCAATGTATTTTATCGTACTAGCAAAATGCTTGTAATCGCGAATGTAGCGGTCAAAATATTCTTTTGCCCAGAATTGGCCATGGCGATTCAATATCTTGTTCGCCTCGTGAGCGGTGTAGGATTTTATCGAGTGCATGATGTCAGCCATCTCGACACCAGGTTCAGGTGTGATTAGGATGTGGCCGTGATTCGGCATGATGACCCACGAGATGAGGTTGTATCGTTTACCATCCCATTTCAGGAGCGTTTCCTGTAGGACTTTGGCGATTCGCTCATCACTCAAACAGCACGAACCGTAATTCTGATCTAGATAATACTCAATCCTTTTTCGAAAATCCGCATCAGTGATCTTGTTTTCAGCCAGCTCAGCCCGCCATCTATCCAGCACTTCCTGCGGCATCGAATCTGCGAGCCGAAAGGTAATGAACTGAGTAAAACCCTCGGCGTCGAAGTGCGGCAGATAACCGCGACTATGCCAGTATCTGGGATCCTTGTTCATCAAGGGAATAATACAAACACAACGGCCGGAACGCAGGCGCCCTCGCCTGCAAGCGTTCCGCTTCGGGACGCTGACGAACTTGGTTGTTACGCAGGTTGAACAATACTGGGCTTCGTCACGCCGGAGGAACCGGCGTTGCAGGCGAGGGCGCCTGCGTTCCCGGCGATGGCGTTCCCGGGTATTGGTTTAGAGTAGATCCAAAAAATCTTTCAATTCCAAAGGTAATTCCTGTGTGAATTCGAGGCGTTCCTGGGTCTTTGGGTGGGTGAACGAGAGTTTTTCGGCGTGGAGGAAGAAGCGGGGCATTGAGGCGATGGCTTGGCGGACGGTGTGGTCCATGATGGTGTTGTCGCGGCCTTCGTTATAGATCTCGTCGCCGACGACAGGGTGATTGAGATATGCCATGTGGACGCGGATCTGGTGTGTGCGGCCAGTTTTGATCTCGATGTCGAGGAGCGTGAATTTGTCGTAGCGCTTTCGCACCTTCCACAGCGAAAGGGCACTGCGGCCATGCGTCGCAACCTTCATTCGAAGGCGGTTGTGCTTGTTGCGGCCTATCGGGGCATCGACCTTGCCAAAGTTTTGTTCGAGCGTGCCGTGGACCAGGGCGACATAGGATTTGTAGACCTGCCGCTCGCGAAATTGCTCCGACAAAGCCTCATGCATTTCGTCGGATTTGGCGACGACGATCAGGCCCGAGGTGTCTTTGTCGAGGCGATGAACGATACCGATCCGATTCGAGTTCAGCGGTTCCGAGGGCGAGAGAACCACCCCGTCAGCCGAAGCGGCTTCCACCCCTCCTTCGTAAGGAGGGGAGTTTGCAAGGCCAAAATGGTATGCGATCGCATTCGCCAGCGTTCCGGTCTGAACTCCCGCTCCGGGGTGGACGACCATTCCGGCGGGTTTATTGATCACGGCCAGGAATTCGTCCTCGTATACGATATCGAGCGGGATGTTCTCGGGTTCGAAAACGGTGGCCTGGACCTCGACGAGTTCGACCTCGATCTCATCATTCTGGCGCACCTTGCGTGAGGGTTTCGCGGCCTTTTCATTGACCAGGACGTCTTCGTTCTCGATCAATTTCTGCAGCCGCGAACGCGACCAGCCCTCGATCCGCTCGGCAAGATAGCCGTCGAGCCGCATTCCGGCATCGTCGGCGTCGACTAAGAAAGTATGATGGGTTTCGGGCTCGCCGTTGTGTTCGTCTTGAGTTTCGTTCAATTGATATCCCCGGCGTGTATGCACACAGCCATACTTGAGCGGTCCGCTAATCAGCGGGTTTTTCGCTCGGTAGTAGCTCCACGTATTTTGCGAGGGCCTTTACCATGTCGCGCATCTTGACTGATTCTTTTCTCGAGCGAACGACCACTACAACCTTCGATCCCCATTTTGTTCGATTTTCGTCGATGTACTGACGGCGAAGCGAGTCGGCACGTCTGAATGCCTCGCGGTTTCGTTCGTCCTGGGCGACGCGACGCTGGCGTTCATAGTCGAGCTCGCCGCGTAGTTGTGCCGCGTGGCTCGAATTGGTTTCGGAGAGCACTTGTCGTTCGAGCTCAGCTTCCCGGTCTGATCTTGCCAGTGGTTCGGGCTCGACCAGTTTTAGGCTGCCAACGACCCAGTCGCGGCTTGGCAGGCCGCCGCCGTCAAGGTCCAGTTCGATCCCTCGGTTAGAGATCCTGACGTTAGTTATCCTTGCCCGCGTCCCGCTTTTAACGGCAACGCCGTACTCCTTGAGCAGGTTGTTGCATTTTGCCGAGTTGTAGCTGACGTCGGTATTGTCCATAACAAAGTCAATACCCGAATTGATCGCCGGCAGGTCCATCTTGACGAGGACGAGACGCCCCATCAGGGCTTTTTTGATCGGATCGTCGCCGTTATCCTGACTGAAAGCGGCCTGCGTACAGATCGCAAATATCGCAATTATCAAAGAAATAGATCTTCGCATTCTTTTCCTCCCCCCGAATTGAAATGCGGTTCACGGAATGCAAAAAACGAGTTTGCCGACTCTACAGACCGTGATCCTAGACCAAAAAACTGTCAGCGTTCGACGCGAAAAGAATTTTCCGCGGGTCGCCACCAACGTAACCAAATTGTTACAGACTCCAGGATTCCGATAATAGCCTAAGCCGGAGAGTTATGTCCAGAAATTTTGTAGGATGCGGAATAAGAGCAGCTAGTTTTCGAGCGGAGGCTCTTTGCGTACTCGGCCCAGCCGAACTATCAGAAAGACGACACAAGTCAGGGCGACGAGCAAGCTGATGCCCTGAGAGGTTGAAAGTCCCGTCAGCGTGGTGAACCCAAACAGGTCGCCCCGCGGATCGTCGCGGATGAACTCGATCGAGAAACGAACCAGCGAATAAATAAAGCCGTAAGCTATCAACACCTGGCCGTCGAACTTCTTTCGGCGGTGCAGCCAAAATAGAAAGCCGAAAACGGCGAGCATGATGAGCGATTCCATCATTTGGGTCGGCCAAAGGTAGAGATCGGCTCCGTCGGGCCCTATGATCGGAACGCCCGTGTATTCGTGGCCTTGGTCAGAAAAATGTACGCCGAGCGAATTATCACAAACCTTTCCCCAGCAGCAGCCGGCGGCAAAGCAGCCCTGACGGCCGAAAGCCTGCCCAAGAGCGAGGCCAGGTGCGAGAGCGTCGGTAACCTTCCAAAATGGGAGCTTGTAGAGAGGAACGAGTATCGCCGCCGCCAAAAATCCGCCGATCAAACTGCCGTAAAAGACGCCGCCCGAACGCAGAAAATCTAGCGAGAAGATGTTTACATTATCCTCGACCAGCAGCATCAGAAGCTTCGACCCGAGCAGCCCGCCGACCAGAACCCAAAGCCCGAGGTCATAGATCCGCTCGCTCGGCAACCCATCACGAGCTGCAAGCCGCGACGCAACGAACAGCGCAAGAAGCATCCCAACGGCGAGGAAGATGCCGTAAGTGGTTACCGGAAAATCTCCGATCTTAAAAAGTTCTGGGTACATAGGTCAGAACCACCTGCGTGAGCGGGTGGCTAAAATTGCGGCATTCAATCAAGATTCACTCAAACTAGAGCTCGTACCACCCGCTAACGCAGGTGGTTCTGACTGTCTCTTCGCAAAAAACATGTCGATCACGAGCAACCCTGCTCCGATGCAAATAGCCATATCGGCGACATTGAAGGTCGGGTAGTGCCAGTTGCCGAATTGGACGTCGATAAAATCAATCACAAAGCCGAAGCGGACCCGATCGACGACGTTCCCGACGATGCCGGCTAAGAGTAGGGCGAGTGCTCCGAGGACGCGGTCATCGGTTCGCGGCGTTCGCCAGAAAAAGTAGACGACCAGCATGGCGGCGACCATCGCGATCACCGACAAACCCCAGCGGCCGGCGTCACCGTAACCGTCGAGCATCGAAAACGCCACGCCCGTGTTCTGAGCGTAGGCGAAGTTAAGCAAACCCGGTATCACAGCCCGATCGCCCTCGATGCGGACCACGCTAGCAGCCCAGGATTTTGTGACCTGGTCGATCATGAAGACCGCTCCAGCGATCGCCAGATACGCAAATTTCCAGATGAGATCCCGTTTTATCACTTAGTTTTTCTTTAACTCCGGCATCAATTTTGGCTCAGCGAAGAACGATTTGTTCACGATCTTCCACTCGCCGTTTATCTTTAACAGCGACATATAGTCGGTGAACTTAACCGACGGATAATCAAGGATGATAACAGCCATCGCGGCGTTGCCGACAACATGGACCGACTCGATCCAGCGCTTGCGCTTTGATTCGTCAGCCGGCGGCTTACCGGTCGCACCGGCGATGTAGTCTGCAAATGACCGCGTGGTATATTTGCCGTCACGCATATACATCATCACGCCCTCGGTATGAAATGCCTTCTTGAAATACTCGCCATCACCGGTCGCATGGCCTTTCAAATAATTCTCGAGCGGGACCTTAACGGCTTCGCCGTCAGGATGCTGGGCACTCGCCGTACCAATGAAGATCATCAACAGAATTAAGGGCAACAAATTTCGCATTCTCATAAAGCCTCCGGAAAGAATCTAAATTTCGATTATTCGGTATACGGAAAGATCGCCTTAGGCGCTTTGTGTCGCCGCCACCAGTCTGCGTAGCAAACGTCGGTGCAGCCGATGCCGTGGGTTACCAGCCGCCATTTACCGCCCGTTTTGCGAAGAAGGCCGAAAAAGTTGTTGTCATAGGCATCTTCGTAGCCTTCAAAGCCGGTTCCTTTGACCGACGGCGGGCCACCGGACGGAAGCATCGGCGTCGCGCTGATAAATGCCCAATTTCCCAGGACATTAAATTGCTCAACGACAAAAACGACCTTCTGTTTATATGCCTTTTCGACCGGGACGCGAATCACATTTAATATCGCAGCTCGATCAGGCGAGCCTTTGTCCGGCGAATAGACACGCTGGGCGTGGGCTGCCGCAGACACGCCCAACAAAAGAACCAGTGTGATTAGGAACCTTCGCATAAGTTCAATTATATACCCTTTACGATCTCGATCAGCGCTTCGTTGCACCTTTCGCAGACGGTCGGGAAGTCAGCAAATTCGCCTACGCGGGTCGAATAGTTCCAACACCGCTCGCATTTTTCGCCGTCGGCCTTTCGGATCTCGACGCTTTGCGCGGCTCCTTCGTGGACCTCTACCTGCGAAACGATAAAGACATATCGAAGCTGCTCATAGTAATCGAGCAGAAAACGGGTCGTGTCGGAGTCGGTAGTGAGTACCACTTTGGCCTCGAGCGATGAGCCGATGTGCTTAGCGATGCGGGCCTCCTCGAGAGCCTTGAGTACCTCGTCTTTGATCGCAAAGATGCGTTCCCAATTGGACCGCAGGCTTCCAGCCTGCGTTTCACTCGCGGGCAGGATGCCCGCGGTCCGGCTTGGAAACTCCGCCATGTGTACCGAAGTTTCGCGTTTTCCCGGAAGATTTTCCCAAGCCTCGTCGGCGGTGAATGCAAGCAGCGGGGCCATCAGGCGAACGAGTGAGTCGACTACAACGTAAAGAGCCGTTTGCGCCGAGCGCCTGTCAAGACTTTTCGGAGCAAAGATGTAGAGCCGGTCTTTGATGATGTCGAAATAACGAGCCGACAGCGTGACCGTACAAAAGTTGTACAGAGCGTTATAAGCCGCCTGAAAATCGTACGTTTCGTAGCCGGCGAGGACGCGCGAGCTCATTTCATCGAGCTGAGCCAAAGCCCAGCGGTCGATCTCGAGCATCGCGGCGTGGTCGACCGAATCCGCTGCCGGATCAAAACCGTCGAGATTGCCTAGAGCGTAACGAAGCGTGTTTCGCATCTTGCGATACGCATCGACCACCCGCGAAAGGATCTCGTCCGAGCAGCGAACATCCTCGGTATAGTCGACTGCGGCCGCCCACAGTCGAAGAACATCGGCGCCCGATTTGTTAATGATCTCCTGCGGAGCGGTGACGTTGCCGAGGGATTTCGACTGCTTTTTACCCTCGCCATCGACGACCCAGCCGTGGGTGATGATCTGTTTGTACGGAGCACTATCGTGGGCCGCGATACCGCAGCTTAGGCTCGAATTGAACCAACCGCGATATTGATCGCCGCCTTCGAGATAGACATCGGCGGGGAAACGCAGCGTATCGCCGCGAGTTTCAAGCACCGCGACGCAGCTCGACCCGGAATCGAACCAAACATCGAGAATATCTGTCTCTTTACGAAAATCCGAGCTTCCGCATTCGCACTTAAACCCATCCGGAAGCAGCTCGCTTTCAGGACGCGCGTACCATGCGTCGGCGGTTTCTTTTGCAAAAATGTCGGCGACATGATCGACGATCTTTGGGTCCGCGACCGATGCATCACATGCCTGGCAATAGAAAACGGGTATTGGAACGCCCCACGAACGCTGACGGGAAACGCACCAGTCGGGGCGGCCTTTGAACATATTTGCCATGCGGCCTTCGCCCCATGATGGATGCCATTTTACGTTCTTGATCTCATTCAGTGCTTGATTTCGAAGGCCATTTTCAGACGCCTCGCCGTGAAGCTCATCCATCGAGATGAACCACTGAGGAGTCGCTCGAAAGATCACGGGATTCTTGCACCGCCAGCAGTGCGGATAGCGATGACCGTATTTTTCGACGCTGAGCAGAGCTCCGCTTTCGCGGAGGAATTCGACGATCTTCGGGTTTGCCTCAAAGACACTAAGGCCCGCGAAATGCTCGACCTCGGCGATGAATTTGCCTGCCGAATCGACCGGGGCATAAACCTCAAGACCGTATTTCTTACCGACCGAAAAGTCGTCCGCCCCATGGCCTGGAGCCGTGTGAACACAGCCAGTACCGGACTTTCCGGCCGTTTTATTCTCATGACGCGCGTCAAGTTCAACCTCGGCATCTGCCTCGCCTAGCGTGACGTGATCGGCGTTCATTATCAGCGACGTTCGGTCGAGCCAAGCATGTTTTGCTTCGAGCCGGTCGAGCTTTGAGCCTTTGAAGCGGGCAAGCTCATTGATCGTTTCAAAACCACAAACTTCAGCAAATGACGCTGCCAATTCGGACGCGACGATATACACTGCGCCATTGGCTTCAACGGCCGAATAATCGAAATCCGGGTGGACGGTGATGCCAAGATTCGCGGGCAAAGTCCACGGCGTCGTCGTCCAGATGACGACGAAAACACTCTTGCCGACGAGGGCTTCATCGATCTCGGCCGGGTCAGATCTGAGCGGAAACTTCACATAGACGGATGGCGAAGTGTGCTCTTTATATTCCACTTCGGCTTCGGCGAGGGCTGTTTGATCGTGGATGCACCAGTAGACGGGACGCAGGCCTTTGTAGACGAAGCCTCGCTCGAGGAATTTGCCAAACAGGCGAGCCGTAGACGACTCGTACTCGGCCGACATAGTCAGATACGGATTCTCCCACTCGCCGAGGATGCCGAGGCGCTGAAAATCACGGGTCTGGTTATTCATCGCCGTCGAAGCATGTTCGCGGCAGATGCGGCGAAAGGTCGCGACCGGCAGGTCGTTCTTATTCTTGCCTTTCTCGTTCAGCTTTCGCTCGACGTGTGTCTCGATCGGCAGCCCGTGGCAGTCGTATCCTGGTACGTACGGAGCCTCAAAACCCATCATCGACCGAGTCTTTACGACAAAATCCTTGAGGATCTTGTTAAGCGCGGTTCCGATGTGAATATCCGCGTTCGCATACGGTGGGCCGTCGTGCAGGATGAACTTTTCTCGCCCGGCCCGAGCCTCAAGCACACGCTCATACAGCTTTTCGTCCTGCCATTTCTTCAAACGCGCAGGTTCCATCTGCCCCAGATTCGCCTTCTGGGCAAAATCTGTTTTGGGCAGGTTTACAGTTTTCTTCAGGTCTAGTTCTTCACTCATCGGTATAAATCAAAAGGCCCCCGAGCATTTTCGTTAGCTCGGGGACCTAAAAAGCAAAATTTCGCCATCGCTCAAGCAATGTTGAGCTTCGATCCCGTGTTGGAGATTATAATTGGCGATGGCCTCCGCATTATTCTGATAATACACTACTCCTCTTCAACCGTACAAAGCAGCGGATATTCTCTCGCCTTTGCGAGATTTATCGCCTTCTGCGATTTCGTCTGCGCGATCTCGTAGGGGTAAATTCCGGCGACGCCGACGCCCTCGTTGTGCACTTGCAGCATTATCGAGATGGCCTCGGTCTCGTCGCGGTTGAAGACAAACCGCAGGACAAAGACGACGAATTCCATCGTAGTAAAGTCGTCATTGTGCAGAAGCACCTTGAAGAGTTTCGGCTTTTCGAGTTTCGGCTTCCTTTCAAGCAAAACATCGCTGCCGCCATCTATGTCGGGAAATTCGGCCACGAAGAAAATTATAGACTTCGTCGATCTTTTTTGCTAAGTTCTTGGTGCGCTGTTTACTTAGTATTCAATTAAGCGGTTTATTCAGGGTCCAATGCTGAAAGCGGGCTCCAATTCGGAGTTTGACTATTCATCGACTAATGAAGAAAAGATCGTTAACCACCTCCGCGGCAGCGGTTGTTCGTACATTCGCTTTCGATAGTATCGACGAAGTGTTTCGCGCCGTCGGGCAAAAGCTCCGTGATGGGCTGTCGGGTGATGCTGAGGCGATCTTGCTCGATACCATCGGGCGGTTCGATCATACGCCGGATGATCTCGCCAACCTGACACGGCTGCTCGCCTTTACACTCGAAACCGCCGGCCGCTATAAAGAGTCGCTCGAAACCATCAGGCCTTATGAATCCGAGGAAAAACTCGCGCCACTCGGTCTTGAAACACGCATAAAGGTTACGACCCAACTCGCGATCGCCTACAACAATACCGGTGACCACCCAAAAGCTGCGACTCTCTTAAAGGAAAATCTCGATCGGGCTGAGCACAACCACCTTAGAAACCTGTTTGGCAGCATAAATATCGGTCTTGCACGTGTTTATCGAAAGCTGGCGGAGTTTCCGATCAGCCGCGATTTTGCACAAAAGGCCCTTGATCATTTTCGCGACCACGGCGACTGGCTTGGCATGGCCGAGGCTTCGCGTGAGATCGCTAATAGTCTTCATCAGGGCGGCAACAGCGAAGAAGCCATCGAGCACTTCAAGCACGGGATCGGAATTATCGGCGAGAATAGCGCTCCGTTCATGCTCGGAAAGCTCTATACGGACATGTCCGGTGCCTACTGGTTCCTTCGTCGACCGCAGGATGGCATCGAATGTCTGGAAAAGTCGATCGAATTTTTTGACCGGACGGCACACGCTCTCAATTCGGTGATCGCGTACAACAATCTCGGCATAAATCTGGTACTGATCGGCGAATGGAACAAGGCCGAGCGGATGATCCGACGGGCACTGGAGATCGCGGAAAAAGAGGACTATGTTCACGTTGCCGGAATATATGACTCACTTGGTGAGCTCCACATCCTAAAAGATGATCTGGATGCCGCCGAAAAGTGGCTCGACAAGGCTGTTTCTTTTGCTGAAGAGCGAAAACATCAATGGTACACGGTCCAATCGATGCGGAACCTTGCCCGGTGCTACCTCGCTCAAGGCCGGTTAAAGAAGGCTGTCCAAAAGGCTACTGAGACGATAACTCTTTGTGAGGAGATCGGCGATACTAACTACGCAAACATGGCCGGCCTGGTTCTGGCTGAGGCGTACGCGAATCAGGGCTTGATAGACGAATGTGAAAAAGCCCTCACGCGGATAGAGGAAAGCGACCTTAATACGGATTTCTTCGTGCTCGGCAATATTCAGCGGATCCGCGGGATGGCCGCTCTCGATAGCTCGGATGTCGAGCTAGCTGTTCATCATTTCAGCCGCGGCTTGACGATATTTGAGACGGCTGAAGACGTGTTTCACACTGGCCTGATGCACCATCTGCTCGGGGAAAATCTCGAAGTCCGCAATTCGTCGAGGGCGGTGCAGCATTTGGAATCTGCGGCTCAGATCTTTAAGAAGCTCGAGCTGAACGAACGTCTTGTCCGCATCACACAAGAGCTTCGAAAACTAAGGGCTGAAGCCGCAACCCAGGAAACAAAAACATCTGAAAAGCGTCCTAACTCCGTCGTCTCGCAGCTTTTGACCGTCCGCCTCGCCGAGGCTACAGCATCGCGGGAACTGCTGTTTCGTGAGCTCGTTTCGGTCCTCCAGCAGGAAAGCAACGCGAAAAAGATCATCATCGCCCATTACAACGATCAGAAGCGACTTATCCCATTCATAACTCACGGTATTTCGCCGCAGGATAGCAACGAGATCGTCGTCAAACTAAGCGAAGCGCAGCACAAGGGGGACGAAAAGAACTTTGCACGCGTTAAAAATCTTGCGGTCTTTAACCTTCGCGGAGCTAACGTAACCCCGCCGGCGGTGGTTTTGATCTATCCGCAATCGGGAGCTGTGCTAAACGATCAAAGTTCGCTTGCACCGCTTCTTCGCGTCGTGGAACTTGGGATGGACGTCATTGCTCTTAGGGAAAAGGACAAGGCTCGCCCGGCGGAGTCAGAGGCGAAACTTAGCGCTTCGACTGGCGTGATGCCGGGCTTTATTCACTCATCACCCGCGATGACGACGCTCGTTGAGGAAGTCTATAAGATCCGCTCGTCCGACGTTACCGTGCTCGTCACCGGCGAGTCGGGAACTGGTAAAGAACTTGTTTCGCAGGCGATCCACAAACTGTCGAATCGCAAAGATCAGGTCTTCCATCCCTTCAACTGTACAGGCCTGACAAAAGAGCTCGCCGATTCGACGCTGTTCGGTTACAAGAAGGGATCGTTTACGGGAGCGAACGCGGACAATCCCGGTATCATACGCTCTGCTAATCACGGAACGCTCTTTCTCGACGAGGTCGGCGACCTGCCGCTCGATTTTCAACCAAAACTTCTTAGATTCTTACAGGAAGGTGAGATACAACCGATCGGCGAAAACCGCCCGATCAAGGTTGATGTGAGAATAATCGCCGCAACGAACGTCTCGCTCGAAGAAATGGTCGCCAACGGAACGTTTCGAGAAGATCTATATTATCGCCTCAACGTTATCCGTCTCCACGTCCCGCCGCTTCGCGAACGAAGGTCTGAGATACCGCCGATGGTGAACTACTACATCAACCACTACTCCGAGCGGTTCAATAAACACGATCTGACGATCATGCCGCAGGCGGTGGACATGCTGATGGTCGCCAACTGGGAGGGGAACGTTCGGGAGCTTTGCAACGAGATCCAGCGAATAGTCGCCCGTGCCGTAGATGGCGAAACGATAACGCCTGACCATCTCTCGCCCGAACTGAAGCGAAATGCAAAACCGCTGACTCCGTTCGATACAAATTCAAACGTAAAGCCGATCGCCACATATGACGGATCGTTCTCGCCGTTCACTAACATACCAACCGGCGGCACGCTCGAATCGGCCGTCTCGGAACTCGAAATGCAGCTCATTAAGGCCTCGTTAGCCCGCCACAGTTGGAACATATCGCGCGTGGCAAGTGAGTTAGGCCTGACAAGGCGAGGCTTGTATTTGAAGTTGTCGAGATATGGGATCGCGAAAGCAGCGTGAGTTCAGGGGTTGCTTATCGAACGCAGCTCATCCACGATCGTCGGCAGAACTTCAACAACTCTCTCAACATCAGATACCTGGTTAAACCTTCCTAGCGAAAATCGTATGGCTCCCATCGTCCGCGAATATGGGACATTCATGGCCTGCAAAACGGCGGATGCCGTGTGGCCGTGGGCGTTGCAGGCGGAACCGGTAGATACGTAGATCTCTAGTTCGTTCAACCGGTGGAGGATCATTTCGCCGTTTGTATTTTCGAAGCAGATATTTGAGGTGTTAGGAAGGCGTTTTGCCGGGTCAGCGGTTCCGGTAACGTAAGCGTTTGGGATGTTTTGCAGGATCTCGGTCTCAAGCCGATCTCGCAAAGCTTCTACTGTTTGCATCGGGGTCAGATCTCGTACAAATTCAGCTGCTGCGCCGATCCCGGCGATCTGGTGAACGGCTTCCGTCCCGGGCCGCAGTCCTCGTTCCTGACTGCCGCCTGTAAACATTGGAGCAATTTCGACGCCATCACGAACGTATAGTACTCCAATACCTTTTGGCCCGTGAAACTTGTGTGCAGATAGCGAAAGCAGATCGACGCTCGACTTTTTCAGATCGACCGGGATCTTTCCGACAGCGTTTACGCCATCGACGTGAAAGAGAGCGTTCGATCCCGCTTTGACGATCTCCCCGATCTCATTGATCGGGAACAAAATTCCTGTCTCATTATTTGCGAGCATCGTCGAAACGATCGCGGTGTCGTCGCAGAGTTCAGAACGAAGGGCATCGAGGTCTAGCGATCCCTCCTCGTCAACCTCGACCCAGCTTATCCGCACACCTTGCTTCCCAAGCTTTTGGCAGAGCTTTCGAATGGCGTCGTGTTCAACCGTCGTGGTGATGACGTGGTTCTTTCCGGTGGCTTCGAGAGCACCGAGGATCGCCCAGTTGTCACTCTCCGTTCCACAGGACGTAAATACGATCTCGCTGGCCGAGGCCGCGCCGATCAGGCCGGCGACCGAGAGGCGAGCTTCATCGACCATCTTTCTGGCTTCGATTCCAAGCGAGTTTGCCGACGACGGGTTGCCAAAAGAGGCATCCAGAGCGGCTCGCATGGCGTCGAAAACCTCGGGTGCCGGCTTCGTGGTCGCATTATTATCGAGATAGATCATGAAATAGTCTCTTTTCGAAACGCCGTCAATTTACCATTTACGGTTTAGCATTTACAATTACGATACCTTGGACGCGAGACTTACCATAACCGAACCGACCGGCCGCAACTGGCAGACCGATATCGATCTCTCAAAAACGTTCACCATCGGGCGTGCGAAAGAGAATGACATTGTCCTGAACGATCGCCGCGTTTCGCGCAAGCACGCGTTTATCCTCGCGGAGAATGGCAGATTCAAGATCGTCGACGGTTTTGTTGAAGGTGGCCAGCTTTTCCGCAGTGTCAACCATATCTTCGTGAACGGCGCGATGCGGCTCGAACACATTCTCGAGGAGGGTGATGCCATCCTGATCGGTGAGAGCCGCGTCGAATTTCAGACTATCGACCGGGCAAGCGAAACCATCATAACCATCCCACCCACGCAGAATGTCGTTGTCGTTCAGGAAGAGCGTCCTAAAACCGTAAATTTCGACGACGCCCCGCTCGGCCATACACAGGTAGAAATATCAGTCAACGAGATCATCGGCCGGCGTTCAAACCTGTCCCTGGAAACAGCGACCGCAACACCTGCCGAGATCAAGGAACTTCGCCGGAAAGCAAAGGTACTCGAACTGCTGTTTGAGATGGGAAAAACGCTCGGCACTGTGTTCGAGCTCGAAGAGATCTTTGAGAAGGCGACCGAATTGATCTTTCGCGGAACGCCGGCCGACCGCGTAGTCGCGCTTCTTGCCGAAGAGGGAAAGGACGGAACGATCACGCCAAACGCTCTCTACACGGTCGGTTCGAAAACGCGTGACGCAAGTTTCGAGAAAATGACTGAGCGTCTCGCCGTCAGCCGGACGATCACCAATAAGGTGATGGCCAATCGTGTTGCGATCCTCTCGCAGGATGCGAAGACGGATGAGCAATTTCAGGGAGCAGAATCGATCGTTTCGCAAGGCGTTCGCTCGACCATCTGTGCTCCTCTTGTGACGCCGTCAAACGTACATGGTGTGATCTACGCGGACAGGCTCGACCCCTTCGCGGCGTTTCTACCGGATCATCTCGAAATGATCAGTGCGATCGCTGCATTGACTGCGGTTACTGTTGAAACGGTCAAGGCCCATAAACGGCTCGCTCGCGAAGAGGTCGCTCGTGCGAATTACAGCCGCTTCATGCCGGAGTACGTTGTAAAACAATTGCTTGAGAATCCGGACTCGTTTCGCCTTGGCGGTGCGAATCAGTTGATCACAGTTCTCTTCGCCGATATTCGAGGATTCACAGCGATCTCAGAAAATGAAAATCCTGAGAATGTTGTTCGTCTTCTGAATCTATATTTTACGGCGATGTCAGAGATCATTTTCGAGCACGGCGGAACACTGGACAAATATATTGGCGACGGTCTCATGGCTTTGTTCGGGGCGCCGACTGCGACGCCCGATGACGCGCAGAATGCTCTTAAGGCAGCGGTAGCAATGCAGCGTGAACTCATCGCCCTGAAGCGTAAACTGAACGAAGAGGGCTTTTCTAGTATCTCGGTCGGCATCGGATTACATACCGGTGTAGCGACGGTAGGATACATTGGCTCAGAGCGGCGTTCAGAATATACTGCGATCGGCGATACGGTAAATCTCGCATCGCGGCTTGAGTCCAACACCAAAGGCGGCCAGATCCTTATCAGTGAAGCTACGGCTAGAGCCTCCGGAAATATTTTCCCCCTCATTCGCCGGGAACCGATGCTGGTGAAGAATAGGCAGCAGCCGGTCGACCTGTATGAGGTAAAATGGTCAGAATAGTCTTGGAATGGCGACTCAATTGAGCATATAATTCCTTAATCTCTTTGAGCTCGGAATATGTTGAAGATCTCTTCACTTAAGAAGCTGGTGACAGATTCGATGGCGATCGATCTCGGGACTGCGAGTACGATCATCGCGGTCAAGGGGCGAGGCGTGGTCCTTGATGAGCCATCCCTGGTCGCGATCAACGAGATGAACGAGGAGATCGTCGCATTCGGCCTCGAAGCAGCGGAGATGACGGGCCGCGAGGGCCGCGATGTCAATGTTCGTGCACCGCTGATCGGCGGGGTCGTGGCTGACTTTGAGCGGACAAAGAAAATGCTCGCCTACTTTGTAAAAAAGGCGAAGACTGGCGGGTCGAACATTTCGCTTCAGGCCGTAATGAGCCTCGTTTCGGATGTTACACACGTCGAGCAACGTGCTCTGCTCCACGCCGCCGAGGAAGCTCATATTGGAAAGGTCTTTATGATGGAGGAAGGCCTGGCGGCCGCGTTCGGTGCTGGCGTACTTCCGACTGACAAGCGTGCAACAGCGATCGTGGATATAGGCGCGGGGACCACAAACATCGCGATCGTTGCAAAGGGGTCGATCGTTCATTCGACTTCCGAACGTTACGGAAGCCACGCGATCAATGAAAGCATTGCAACGCATCTTCGTCGTCATCGGGGGCTGCAGGTCGGCGAAGAAACGACGGAATTGATCAAAACGACATTTGCCTCGACCTTTCTGCCGGATGACCTATCGAAATCAATGACCGTTCGCGGCCGGGATGTCCAGACCGGAAGCCCGGGTGCGGTCGAGGTCACTGCCGGTGAGGTATATCCGATCGTCGAGGGCATCGTCCGCCGGATCGCTCTACGCGTAAAGGACACGCTTACCGAACTTCGTCCCGAGGTCGCGGCCGACATCTACGACCGCGGCGTAATCCTGACAGGCGGTGGTGCGTTGCTCGAAGGTATCGACCAATACTTGCGTTCATTCATCAACCTTCCAGTTACGATCGCCGACGAACCTCGTTACGCGACCGTCAACGGCCTACTGAAAATGTTTGAGGACGAAAAGCTCCTCACTCGCGTTTCCCGCAATGAACTCGGCGTCTTCCAGAATGCCGAGATCCCATTCGAAGTTTAATGTTTCCGACAGTTCAATAATCGGTCGCCTCGTTCGAGGTGTGATATTCTTTTCGCAATCGGCCGATGCCGGAAGCGATGCAGATCGACAGCTACATACCCACGATCAGTACCCTGCGCAATGTCGTTGACGTTGCGTTGGTTTTCGTCATCGTGTATGTCGTTCTCAAGCTTTTTCGTGGCACGCGCGCGGTACCGACGCTAGTTGGTATCGTGATCCTGTCCCTGCTTTACTGGTTTTCGGTTACGCAGGAATTGTCCACACTTGAGTTTGTTTTACGCTACGCGGTCGGCTTTATAGGCATAGCGATCATTGTCTTATTTCAGTCAGAGATCCGACAGGCTCTGATGTATTTTGCTAACCGGTTTAGATTTCCGATACTCAAGCGGCAGCGGGGGCAGTTCGGCGGCAGTGTTTACGATGAGATCGTTCTCGCGGTGACGACGCTCGCAACTGAGAAGACCGGCGCATTGATCGTGATCGAGCGGAACGTCGGACTGCGAAATTTTATTGATGCGGGCGTACAGCTTGATGCGCGGATCAGCTACGATCTGCTGGTGTCGATCTTTCATCCGGAAACTCCGCTGCACGATGGTGCGGTCGTCATACAAAATGAACGGATCGCGGCGGCTTCGGTCTTCCTTCCCTTGACCAAGAACCCGGCAGTTTCACGCGAGCTCGGTACGCGACACCGTGCTGCCATAGGAATTACGGAAGGTTCTGACGCGATCTCGCTCGTTGTTTCCGAGGAAACCGGCCTTGTCACTTATGTCGAAGCCGGACAAGTTCATCGAAATATCGAAACGACACAGCTTAGGAAACTACTGCTTGATGCCCTAGACATTCCGCTTGTCGAGGCCCGAAATCCAAAAGCATTCGCCGCGGATAGCACCGAAACGCCGGAAAGGCTTTGAAACCCAATTTTCAGGCAAATGGGGCTTCAACTTTTGGGTGATCCCGCACGGGCGGCGCTTTTCGCCGCGTTGTGATAAAAATAAGACAGTGGCCGAAAAGATTTTTGTCAGACATATCCTGCGAAAGATCTTCCTCGAGGATTGGGGGTTGAAACTGCTCGCGCTCGCGATAACGCTTGGCCTGTGGCTCGGCGTGACCGGACTCAGCACTCACTCGCGTCGCAGCCTTACAGTTCCGCTCAACACGATCATTTCAAACGACGCTATCGTCACAAATACCCTTCGCCAGGATGTCGAGGTCGTGCTTAGCGGCGACAAGCGGCGGCTCGATCAGATAAATCGCTCTGAGATCTCGGCTTCCCTCGACCTGACCCGGATAGCACCGGGCGATTGGGTCATCCCCCTGTCACCCGATACGATCTGGATCGACAATCTGCCGCAGGGGATCGTGCTGGATGAGATCAGGCCGAGCAACATGGCCGTAAAACTTGATTCGGTTGCCGAAAAGGACGTGATAGTAAAGGTCGAAACTGTTGGCACGGTAGCCAGTGGTTTTGAGGTCTATTCGACCACCGTCATGCCGCCGCGGATCCGTGTTCGAGGGCCGGCTAACTTGATGAAACTTGTGGATTACGTAAAAACCGACGAGATCGATCTAACCGGCAAACGAGAAGGATTCTCGGTAAGGCAGATCGCCGTAAATTCACCCGACCCAAATGCGGCGGTCCTCAGCACCGTCGTTGATGTTTTTGTCGTCATCGGGGAGCGCCGTATCGAACGTACCTTTACGGTCAAGGTTGAAGGCGAAGGAGACAGATCGGCCATTTTTACGCTTTTTGCCCCACGTACGCTTCTGCAGGAAGCTTCGGTAGCGGACTTCAAAGTGGATGTCTATTTGGACGATGCTGGTGAAATAAAGCCGCGTCTGATACTGCCGGACTCCCTGGAAAGGGTCTCGGAGGTTCGCTCTTTGAGATTCAAATAGATCATCTCCGACGTCGTAATGTAACGACAAGCGCGTCGCTGACCTTACGTTCGCCTCCCGGATCCGAAGGCTGATTAACGATCTTTCCGTTCAGGAACATCGTAGTTGAACCACCGCCGTCAAGATTGATCGCGTCGATCGCACCAAGCTCAACAAGGTATGCGGCCAGGTCCTCGAGCCCAACGCCCGCACTTTGTTCCGTCCTGCCGTCGACCGTCAAAAAGAGAAATTTTCCGTCCCTGAGCCGCGCAACCGCCGTTCGCGGGTGGCGAGTGTCGACGAAAGCGCGGTTCGACTTTTCCAGTTCCCAGGTGATGTCGACGGCTCCATTGCGGACCAGCTGCGGCACGCCGGTGACGATGTCGATACGCGTACGATCTCCTTGAAACTCCGGCGGTATACCTTCCCACGTTCGAACAAGCGTCAGCGTCGAGGAATTTCGAGCTGCTGAGAGCATCCCGTCCTTTCGCGGCCCTGAAACCGATATCACATATCCATTGCGTGGGATCACGGCGTTTCCGACTCCGTCAGCGATACTGGTGATCACGCCTTTTATCACAACTAGTTCGAGCCCTTCGACATTCGTTTGTGTCGTCGCCCCAAACTCAGGAGTGTAGACGACAACATCGTCAGATCTTCTCTCGCGGTTGATGCCCACGAGCTCAAAACTTTCCTTGCCGATCGTTACCGACTGGCTGATCTTGGCACGGGCAAATCGCACATCTGTTCGGGTCGGCATATTGTTTACGATCATCTGGATCCGCTCGTTCGTCGGCTCGCTGAGCGGCGTGCCGTCTATCATGAACAGCCCGACCGGGTCGCCGGCGAAAGGCGTACGGTCGAGGCGGAAAAAACCGGCATTAATGGCGGCGATCGCTTTGCTGCGTTTGGCGATCGATGATGTGGTCTCGGTCCCGATCGCTGCGTCGTTGGCGTGCTTGACGTCGATCCGTACCTTCTTCAGGTCGAGCCGCAGCAGATCGACGTCGACCTGCTTTCCGCTAAACTCTCGCCGCACCTCGGCATGCTCGACACCACTCGCGACCGCTTTCCACTGCTGTGCCCCAAGATCGCCAGAGGAGACAAAGAGAGTACAGAGAGCAAAAACTAAAAAGCGATAGTGGCCGAATTGTCTAGTGAGCGTGCTTTGCTGGCGGGATCTCTGAATGATCTTCATAAACTCTGTGACCTCCGTGTCTCTGTCGTAAAACACTCTTATAATACAACCAATGCGAATCAACGAAAGAGTCGTCGCTCTGAACGAACAGCCAGTCAACCCAAAAGCTCGCTACGTTCTGTATTGGATGCAGATGTTCAAGCGTGTGGAGCACAACCATTCGCTGATCTGGGCGATCCGCAGGGCAAACGAATTGAGGCTGCCGCTCGTCGTTTACGAAGGGCTGAAATACTACTACCCGTGGGCGAGCGACCGCATTCACACCTTCATTCTGGAGGGCGTCGAGGAAAAGCGAAAGGCATTCGAAGAGCTCGGTATTCGCTATATTTTCTACCTTCAAAAGGACAGTGATTCGCCGAAACAAACTGTCGCAAAGCTCGCCAAAGACGCTGCGTTGATCGTCACCGACGATTTCCCATGCTTTATCATTCCCGAACACAATCGCCGGATTGCAGAACGAGCATCGATCGCAGTTCACGCTGTCGATTCGAATGGGATCATTCCGATGTCGAAGTTTGAAAAGGAAGAATACGCCGCCTACACCATCAGGCCAAAGATCAAGAAAATGCTCGATCGATATCTGGTTCCGCTGGCAAGTGAGGCGGTCGACATTCCAAGTATCGGAATAGATATCGATGACAGCTTCGAAACGATTGTAACTTCAGAAACTATTCCCGAACTCGTCGCTGCATGCGATATCGATCACAGCGTCACACCAAGCGAGGTTTACAAGGGGGGAACGGGCAATGGGCGGAAAAGACTAGAGCATTTCGTCTCGGACATACTTTGTAATTACGACGCGGCCCGAAGCAAACCGGACCGTGATGGATCTTCGCGGCTTTCTGCGTATCTGCATTTCGGCTTCCTGTCGCCGCTCGAGATCGCTCTTGCTGTGCGTGACAGCGATGCTCCGCAGGAGTCGAAGGATGCGTATCTCGAAGAATTGATCGTCCGCCGTGAGCTTTCCTACAACATGACGCGGTTCAACGCTAAGTATGATTCGCTCGAAGCCCTGCCAACCTGGGTTCACAAAACGATGCGTGAACACGCCGATGACACGCGTCAGTTTCTTTACTCGCTCGAGGAACTCGAGCGTGGCGAGACGCACGATGAGCTTTGGAACGCCGCCCAACGAGAGATGGTCGTCACGGGCGAAATGCACAACTATGTGCGCATGCTCTGGGGGAAAAATGTTATAGCGTGGACGCCGTCATACGAGGTTGCCTTTGAAACTCTCGTTCACCTCAACAATAAATACTGCCTCGACGGCCGCAACCCGAACAGCTACGCGGGAATCCTGTGGTGCTTCGGCAAACACGACCGCCCGTGGATGGAACGCGAAGTCTTTGGAACTATCCGCTATATGACCAGCGGAAGTACGGGGAAGAAGTTCGATTCGAAGAAGTATATTGCGTGGACAAAAAGGCTCTGATATGGATACCGACCTAGTTTTTTGATGGTCTGCGGTGACTTGCTGTACTATCTCTCTAATGGTCCGAAAATCCTTCCCAGTTGTAGCATTGATCGTTTCGGTATTGTTCCTCCTAACCAGCGAGGCCGTCGCGTGCGAATGTCGTGCGGGCGATCGAACTGCAAGCACTTCTACCGCATTCGAAAAAGCTGAGACGGTCATCGTTGGAACGGTTGTCGACATAACGCAGCCAAGTCCGGAAAGACAAGATTTTGATGATCAGAACGTTAGCATCAGAGCTGAAACTGTCTATAAAGGAAAAGAACAAGCTGGCGTGATACTGCATTTTGGCCAGGGACAAAAGACCGACTGCCTTTGGTATTTCAGCAAACAGATGATCGGAAAGAAATTTCTCCTCTACCTCAGCAAGCCGACAAAAGCTCGGCCCTACCGAACCACGCCGGAGATCGAAGCATCCGATGCCCCAGCCAAATATTACGTTTCTACATGTGGCCGATCGGAAGCGATCGAGAAAGCTGCCGATGATCTCGAATGGCTAAACCAAGTCAAGAGCAAGAACACCAAATAGATAAATAATACTTAGGTATTGACCTCACTGTACACTACCTGTATAGTTAGGTATATGCCTAACTATGCGAGACAAATTGACACGGTGTTCCACGCTCTTGGCGACCCTACACGCCGTGCGGTTGTAGGGCGGTTGAGTTCGGGTCCGGCGGCGGTCAGTGAATTGGCCAAGGGGTTCGCGATGGCATTGCCGTCCTTCACACAACACCTTGGCGTGTTGGAAAAGTGCGGATTGGTGAGATCTGAAAAATCCGGGCGTGTTCGAACCTATTACCTGGTTCCCCAGCCACTTAAAGCCGCCGAGAATTGGATGGTCGAGCAGCGGAAACTGTGGGAACGACGCTTGGATCAACTGGACAACTATTTATTAAGTATCAAGGAGTAATCGCAAGAATGAGTAAGTTTGATTTTGAATTTGATCCCCGATTTGACCTGACCTTCGAACGCACGGTCGATGTGAAACCCGCACTTGTCTGGGCCGCGTGGACACAGCCGCAGCACATAGTTCACTGGTTCACACCCGCACCTTGGAAGACGAACCACTGCGAGATCGATTTGCGACCCGGCGGATTGTTTCGGACGGTTATGCAGTCGCCAGAAGGGCAGGAATTTCCGGGTGACGGCTGCTATCTCGATGTGGTTGAAAACCAGCGACTCGTCTGGACGAGCGCTCTCGGACCCGGTTATCGGCCGACGAACGAGTCAGGACCCGATGCGATGATGTTCACGGGGGTGATCCTAATGGAGCCGTCGGGTGAAGGAACGAAGTACACGGCGATCGCGATCCATAGGAACGAAGAAGACAAGAAGAAACACGAAGATATGGGTTTTGAACACGGATGGGGAGCGGCTCTCGATCAGTTGGTCGCCTATATGAAAGCCGTCTGAGTCCAGCTTTCGTTCCAGTCGAAGACCTCGAGAGCATTAAATCGCTTCTTATAATCGTAAAAACTCTCTCCCTCGTAAGCGTAACCGTGGTAGAGAAGGGACTTACCTGTTTCGCGGGCGTGCTCGATCTCTTTAAGCATTGTGAATATTCCGAGTCTGCGTGATGCGAGTTCGGGTTCAAAAATGCCGTAGACGCTCGAAAGCGAATCGTGCCCGATGTCGAAAAAGCTCGCGGCAACGAGGTCTCCGTTTTGGCGAACTATGACCGACCGGCAATCGGTCGGTGACTCGCCATCGCGGGCGAGGAAGTCGTAGATCGAATCAGGGATACCCGATCTGAATCGCAGTTTATGCCGATGAAAAAGACTTTCGATCTCCTGCGTGATCGTGAGATCGCGGATCTCGACTTGCAGATCATGGTTTTGTCTAATCGTTCTTCGCTGTGATTTTGAGAGCTCGAAATCGCTGACGCGTATCCTGAGCGGGAGAACGCGACGGAGTTCATTGTGATAAATACCGTAATTGTAGCGATAAAAATACCGACCAAAATGCCGCCAACCGTCAGCGAGCAGCACATCAAGAACTTCGGGCGATATCTCGCTGGCGTGAAATTCTTCGTTAATGATTCGCGGTCGTTCGAGTATCATCTAAAAAGTGAAGAAGCAGATAAAAAAATCCGACCTTCCCGAAAAGATATGTCCTCGCTGCAGCCGTCCATTCTCGTGGCGCAAACGCTGGGAAAAGGTCTGGGACGAGGTCAAATACTGCTCGGAACGCTGTCGTCGTGCGAAAGCCCGCGCGTAAGCAAGGGCATGATATTCAACTTGAGTGATTCGCCCTTGCTTACGCGCGGGCTTTTGCAGCTTAGTGCCCTGAGTACCAATCATAACCGTATTCAGCCCAGAAATCTTTTGGGCGTTCGCTCGTGAACTCGATCCGCCCGAGGCGTTTTATCTGTTTGATGCCGTATTTGGTTGGCGACGCGATGCGCAGCGGCGCTCCGTTCTCGGGGCGAAGCGGTTCGCCGTTCATCTCGTATGCGAGCAGCGTCTGCGGGTGCATCACGCTTGGCATGTCCCAGCCGACGTAGTATTTTTCGTCCGGCGTGGACATGGCGACATATGGCACCAGATCTTCAGGCTTTCCCGCCACGTCCGGAGGAGCACCGCTCGTGGTCTTTGGATTGTACACAGCGGCAAAATCTGAGAACTTCACGCCAGCCCAATGCACGATCGTGCTCCAGCCCTCGATACATTTGAATTCGGTGATCATCTCGGTTCGCGGCAGTTTTTTGATGTCCGCCATGGTGAGGACAAGATCGTCGACACGTCCGGCGAGCCCGGCGACGGTGAGCGTCCACGAGTTAATATCTATCTCTTGTTCGAGGCCCTCGAAGCCGTTGGTTCTGATCGGCGTCACTTGTTCCGGCGGAAATTCAGGAGCCAGTTTAGTCGGACGAAAGAAGAACTGACTTACTTTTTCATTAAACTCGAACGTTTTTAGAAGTAGTCGATCTTTCGACTTGAAAAGAAGATCTTTAGTTTCATCAGACAATGACCGCCATCCCACGATCCCAAGGAATACAGTCGCACCAATCGAGAGAAAATGTCGTCTTGATTTGGCAAACATTTGTTTCTTCGCCGCTTCTGCCGACATCGGTTCGCTAAGATAGCGATGCTCGCCAAGGATCGATGCCGTGTTGTTCGGGTCACCCGGAAATGAATCGACGGTGTGACCAGTACGCCGTTCAAACTCACGTACCTTTTCCAGCAACACTTCCCTGTCTTTGTTCTCGCTCATGACGCACTCTCCTCCTCGCGAGCGGTTGCCGGTTCGGCAACCGGTTCGACCGCATCGATGATGTCATAACCTGTTATCATCGATCTGAAATTACTCCAACCCGCTAAAATTACCTGAAAGACATGGACCAAAAAGAACAGCACGAACAATATCGTCAGCCAAAAATGAATCCAGCGTGCCCATTCGTAGCCGCCAAACATCGCCGTCAGAAATGACAATTGCAGCGGTTTGTAGATGGCGAGGCCGGACAGGAGCGAACCGACGCCCATCAGGATCACGCTTGTGTAAGCGATTCGCTGTGCATCGTTGTATTTGCCCTGTGGCGGTTTGACCTTGACGATATGGGCGTCATGCAGGGCTACGAGCGGGGCACGTTTCAGTGAGCTTGGAACTGGCAGTATCGAACGCCATTCGCCAGAAACGATCGTATAAATGACATAGATCAGGCCGTTTATCGCAAAAAGCCACATGAAGAAAAAATGGAGCTGCATGCCCTCGGCGAGACGCTGAGGCATGTTTGTCCATTCGTAAGACCATGCGGGCAGATAGTCGGGTATCTTGTAGCCCCAAAAATCGACCTTGGATATCTCAAAAAACCACGGCGGGAAGAACTTAAAAAGCTCGTACCCAAATATCCGAATGCCATAAACCTGATTTGCCCAATAGATCAGCAGGCCGCTCCAGATCATGATCGTCAGGAGGGGAAAATTGATCCAGTGCATCCATCGGATCGCGAGCGGATGTTTTTTTTCGAGCTGTTTTTTCATCCTAGCCTTTTATTCGTTTATACGAGACGACCGGTTTCTCGACATGAGTGCGGATCGCCGGTGCTACCGCGTTTGCCAAAGCGACGTTGTCGTTGTCCGCAAGCTGCGAAACGACAAACACCGCATGGTGGCCTACGATAAACCCGGCAGCACGAACCGCTCCGTCATACAAAGCTGTCTCGACACTGGAATTATCGCCCGGCAGATCTGTATCGGTCATGAGCAGCGAGACCATTTTCCCTTTGTGCCTGACGACCACATGAGCAAACCGGCGGCCCTCATACACGCATGAGTGGGACTCGATAAACTCGACATCGCCCGCGACCTCCGCATTCGGCCTCGTCTTGAATGCCGCCATCATCACGTTATCAAGATCTTTATTATACGTCCCAAATTTAGTTGCGGCTTCGTCGAGCGTTATCGGATCTTCTTTGAGATTATATTTGACCGCGCAATTTTCGTGATCGCCCACGGCGAGCGACGTCAGCTCGTCCCATGATGCACGAATTGCTTTGACGATGTCGGTATTATTATTTAGAGCAACGAAAATATCATTCTGCGAGCGATTCATCCAAACCATCGCCCCCGTCACCACAAGAATAAGGCATGCAAAGCTAACCGCAACCATTCGCGCCGGAAGATATACGCCGCCCGTCAAAGTCTCGAACCAACCCGGATTTAATGCCGATTCTTTAAGCTGTGCGACCGTTCGGCCATAGAACACTGAGTCCAACTGCGTCTCAGCCGAACCTTTAACAGCTTGTCTCAACTGATCCTTCAGGGAACGGCGCGTAGCCATTTCGCCTCGGCAAGCGGGGCAATTCTCGAGGTGCCGCAGCACCTCGTGATTGGTCTCGATCAGCAGTTCGTCGCTGATATACGATTCCATCATTGCTTTTAATTCTCTGCAATCCATAACAAACCTTCCTATCCCTCAGCGGCGATCCTTCCTTGTGCGTTAAAGCCCGATAATTCCTGTCTCAACAACCGCCGTCCACGATGCAATCGCGACATAACGGTCCCGATCGGCACCTGCAGCAACTCAGCCGCCTCTTTGTACGAGAATTCCTCGACATCCGTCAGCAAAACAACTTGGGCAAACTTCACCGGCACCCGCCGGATCGCCGCAATTATGTCTTCGTCGTTTAGGTTCTGTGGTATCGGCGGTTCAAACGCGACCGTTTGGGCGATCTGTTCTTCCGTATCTTCGACGAGCTTTAACTGGCCGAGCTTCATCCGCCGCTTTCCGTTTAGACGATATAGGATCGTGACGAGCCACGCTCTGCAGTTCGTATCGGGCGTATAGCGGTGAAATGAACGCAGGCCCTCGGCAAATGTTTCCTGGGTAAGGTCCTCCGCCGTCTCCTTGTCACGGACGAGCCAGTACGCGACGCGATACACGTCGGGCATCAGCGGCAAGGCCTCAGCCTCAAATGCCGCCCAATCTTTTTCTCGTTCTCGGCCGAATCCGAACATCGTCAGAAGTGTAATGCCACCATTGTCCGCCGTTATTCCCGGCGACGGCAAACTGAATCTGGAATATTTCGCGGGGCGAAACGAATAATACGTACGCCGCACGGCGAAACTTTCTGCTACCTTTTTATAAGACCATGAAAAAAATTCATATCAATTCGATACTTTTCTTACTCGCGGGAAGTTTCGTCATGCTCGGCGCCGGATGTGCGGATAAGATGACATCTGAAGCCGCGAAGACCGAGCCGGTTGCGGTATCTACGCCTGCAGTCGTCAAGGCGCCGTCGGCCGCGGACGAGGTGTTTGACGGGCAAAAGTTGGTAAAATCGGACGAGGAATGGAAAAAAGAGCTTTCACCGGAAGCATTCTACGTGCTCCGTCAGGAAGGCACCGAACGGCCGTACACCGGAAAGTACGACAAACACAAGGAAACCGGCGACTATCACTGTGCCGCGTGTAACCTTAAGCTTTTTAGCTCGAAGACAAAGTTTGATTCGGGAACCGGCTGGCCTAGTTTCTATGAACCGATCAACGCAAAAAACGTCGTCGATGTAAAAGATACTTCACTTGGAATGGAGCGGATCGAGGTCGAATGTGCTCGCTGCGGCTCACACCTTGGCCACGTCTTTGACGATGGGCCGAAGCCGACGGGACTGAGGTATTGTATAAATTCGCTCTCATTGAAATTCGAGCAGGCCAAATAAATTTTGATCACTTTCGCCGCATCCGGAAGACAGCGTACGCGATAAGAAGAATTCCAACGACGATCTCGGAAACTCGCCCGAAACCGTGTCCACTCGGCAGCAAGCCGTCGGTCGTAGCCGCACTGGCGAGGAACCAAATACCGGCGAGCAAAAGCACTATCCACAAAAGACGCATAACTCGTTCACCAATTAACGCTGCCTTCTTTCGAAGTATCGATCTGAGCAAGTTCGACACCTTCGTCGTAGAAGAAGATCTTCATATTGTCGAAAAGAAACTCATGCGAATCCGGATTAGAAACGTCGATGCCGAAGTGATTGATTAGCTGATTCTGCTTCTGTAGCCACTCTTTCCAGCATCCCTGACACATCTCAGCACCTATCTTCTGCCCAAGCTCGGTCGGAATCGGAGCGTAACCCATCGGCTCAGTCTTCTGCCCACAACGCCCGCATTGAAATTTTTCACCAAATAACGCCATAAGCGAATTTTACCACAAAGCCGGGAACGCGGGCGCCCCGCCTGCAAGCGGCCCGCTTCGGGACGCTGAAGAACGAACTGATTATTCAAGTTGGACACACCGCGACATCGTCACGCCGGAGGAACCGGCGTTGCAGGCGAGGGCGCCTGCGGTCCAGTCAGTAGCCCTTCGCCAGCAAAATAGCAGCCAAAACATCATCATCCGACGGTTTGAACAGGCTGACGGTTTGCACCTTATGATAGACGGCCTTTCCGTCCCCATCGATAACGACCACACCACGAGCCGACCGCCCGGGTATCCATGATTTCATGCCGTAGGTCGCGGATACTTTTCCATCCGCATCAGCCAGCAAACGCAGTGGCAGCTCATTTTTCTCGGCAAACCCCTTATGCGACTCAACAGAGTCAGTCGAGATCCCCACAACCTCAGCCCCCGTCGCCTGATACTCCGACCAATGGTCCCGCACCGAACACAACTGCGCCGTACAAACCGGCGAATTATCCGCCGGATAAAAGAGCAGAACAACAGGTTTGCCTTTGTGATCGCTGAACGTCCAGTTATTTCCGTCGCCATCGACAAGGGTAAAATCAGGAGCTAAAGCACCATTCTTCATATTCTCACGTATTCCCGTCTATTGGACTAAATGTCGATTCGAAGTCGCCTCTTTCGAGCAAATCTAAAACCACGGATTCTATCCGTGGCCGTGTAACTTCATCGATCAGGATCATATCGGTTGCCCAAAAGTAAGCCCCGCCTAGGCATTCTCCCGTCGCTTTGTTCTTTTCCGACAAAGACAATATATTTCTATAAGTGAAGAAACTGGCAATCCATTTTTTACCGGACGCGTGCGTAACGATTACATCTGTATTGTCGTCTGCGGGGGTCCATTCCCCGTCAGCCCAAGTTTCGGCTTCAATCCAAATATCTTTCACCAGTTGTTTTGTCACTGAAAATCCCTAATATCCTTAAACGGCTTCTCCGCATCTGTAAAATCCGGCCGGTAGTAGTGCGAGGCCGATTCGTATTCCTGCATGAAGCCTTCTTCCATTCCGAGGTCTTCTAATAGTGAAACGGCTTCGAACCACTCGCCCTCGCTGATACGACGTGACAATAAAATGTAACGGTCGTCGGTCGCGGCTTTGTTGGTGGCGTAGTATTGGGCCATGAGGGAGATGGCGGTTTTGGGGGAGAGTTCGTCGCGGATCCAGCGGAGGTTTGATTCGATGTCGGCAATGCCGTTTGGTAGGACGAGCAGGCGGATCATGAGGCCGCGTTTTAGCAGGCCGTCTTCGCCAAACTCGAGCGTGTCGCCCATTTGACGGTGCATTTCCTTGATGGCGGCGCGGGCGTATTCCTTGTAATCGCGGACCTTGGAATATTGAAAACCGGCGTCCGAATCAGCGTATTTTAGATCAGGCAGATAGATATCAACGATGCCGTCGAGCAGCCGCAGGACTTCGACCGAGTCGTAAGCGTTCGTGTTGTAAACGATCGGCAGCGTAAGGCCTTGCTGAGCCGCAAGCAAAATACCGCGAGCCATCTGCGGTGCAAAATGCGTGGGCGAGACGAAGCCGATGTTGTGCACGCCTTTTGCTTGCAGCTCAAGCATCATTTCAGCGAGGCGTTCGTGGGTTACCTCGTTCTTTTTCTGCGTTTTCCAGGTTTGCGAGATCTGGTAATTCTGACAGTAAACGCAGCGGAGGTTACAGTTGCCGAAGAAGATATTTCCGGCCCCGTTCGAGCCGGACAGACACGGCTCCTCGCCGAAATGAGCCGTATAACTCGAAACGATCGGCAACCGGCCCGAATAGCACGCCGCGATCTCATCATTGAGCCGGTCATTGCCGCAGTCTTTCGGGCAGACGGTACATGAACGGAGCAATTCTTCGAGAGCGAGTACGCGTTCTTCGAGCTTATTCTCCGCCAAGAGTGTTAGATACCTTGCGTTCACGTTTTTCCTTTAGCTTGGCGAGATTCCTGCCGTGGTGCTTTCCTTGAGCGGCATATTTGCTGGTGACGTCGAGAGGGGCGACGTTACGGGCGAGTTCCCAGGTGAAATCCATCTCGGCATTCACAGTTGCCGTCGCCATTCTGGTCTCTTTGATCATCAAAAGGCTGCCGTAGAACAAGCACATGATCCCGATTATTCCGATACCGATCGGCAGCAGTTGGAGTGAGCGATACGTGGAAAAAAATGCGGCGGCGGCGATCAACACGCTGGTCAAAACGAAAGCTCCGATCCCGTAATAAAATGTACCGAGGGCTCGCTGCAGTATTCGCGACCGGCTAGTTACCTTGTCCAATAGGTCGACGACGACCTCGACTCGTTTGTCGTAGAGAGGGATCTCGTCGCGGTCCTCGACATATATCAATTCGCCAAGCCTTACCTCAAGCTGCCGAACGCGATCGACAACACGGCCGAGCCGTGTCGACGTAGAAAGCACAAGCGAACCCGTTGCCGAGATCAGAAGGGCAGGCGTGACCATCGCGGTTAGAAACTCGATGGTCGAGTTTAGAGCATTAGGATTTACGATATCGCCAGCCGCCATAAGATGGAAGTTTACGCTATAATCGGGCAAATTTGAATTATGATCCGAGACAATATTCCCCGCGGTTCTACGGTTACGCTCCGGCATGAGAGCGAGGTCCTAAAAGACAATCCCCTTTGCGATCCGCACGTTCGTGACCTGATCGTTTATCTCCCGCCGGGTTACGACCGCTCGGATGAACGCTATCCAAGTGTGTATGTTCTGACCGGGTTTACCGGCCGCGGGCAGATGCTGCTCAACGATGCGGCATTTGCACCAAATTTTGCTGAGCGGATGGATCGCCTGATCGCCGCGGGCACGATCCGGCCGATGGTTGCTGTAATGCCTGATTGCTTTACTTATTTCGGCGGTTCTCAATACATCAACTCAACGGCAACGGGACGATACGAAGACTATCTGACCGATGAGATCGTTCCGTTTGTAGATGAACACTTCCGAACCCTTGCCCAGCGCGACGCACGAGCCGTTATGGGCAAATCATCGGGCGGCTATGGCTCGCTGATCATGGGAATGCGGCACTCAGATATCTTCTCGATGGTTTGCTCCATCGCGGGAGACGCGTATTTCGAATACTGCTATCCGATGGATTTTGCCAAAGCCTTTCGCACCATCAAGGGCGATCCGATGCTGTTTATGGAGAAGGTTTGGTCGACGGAAAAACAAGGCCGTGATGCCCATGCTGCAATAAATACCATCGGCATGGCCGCGTGCTATTCACCACGGGGAACCGGTTTTGAACTGCCCTTTGACCTGGAAACCGGCATTATCCGCGAGGACGTTTGGAAGCAGTGGCTTTCTCACGATCCCGTACGACTTGTTGATAATCGCATCGATGATCTTCGATCGCTAAAACTACTGTTTCTTGATGCCGGAAAGAGCGACGAGTTCAACCTCGACATCGGTGCGAGGATACTATCGCGCAAACTCCGAGAACGCGGGATTGATCACATTCACGAAGAATTCGATGGCGGCCATTTTAGTATTTCCTATCGCTTTGACCGTTCACTGGAGCTTATTGACTCCGTACTGTAATTAAAGCTTCACCGCCGGATCGACACGCTAACGCGTAAAAATCAGATATATTTGTGTTCATGAGATCAGTTTGTGTTTGGTTTGTTTTTGTTTTGGCGTTCGCGGCGACGAGCCTCGCAAATACTTCGGGTTTTGTAGAGGTAAGAGGACACCAATTGGCTCGCGACGGAAAGCCTTATTTCTTTGTCGGTACGAATTACTGGTATGGAGGTCTGCTTGGGCTGGAGAAGGACAAGAAACGTGGGATCGACCGGCTTCGGAGAGAACTGGATTTTCTCAAGGCAAATGGGGTCAAGAATTTGCGTCTGATGGCAGGAGCCGAAGGTTCGGGGTTGCTCAATGGCGTTTTCCGGGTCGGCCCATCGTTGCAGCCCGAACGCGGGCGCTTTGATGAGGATGTGCTGAAAGGCCTGGATGTCGTACTGCACGAAATGTCAAAACGCGACATGACCGCCGTCATTTTCTTCAGCAATAACTGGGAATGGAGCGGTGGCTTTCAGCAGTATCTGATCTGGAACGGCGTGATCTCGCGAGAGTGGCTGACAAAGAAGCCCTCCTGGGATGAGCTGCGAGACAACGTCGCAAAATTTTACTCATGCCGTCCTTGTATCGAGGATTACAATAAGCAGCTTCGCCTGGTCGTTAGCAGGCAGAACAGCATTACGGGCGGACGGTATATTGACGATCCGACGATCATGGCTTGGGAGCTTGCTAATGAACCGAGGCCGATGCGGCCAGCCGCGGACGACGATTACAAGAGATGGATCCGGGAAACCTCCGAGCTGATCCGCTCGCTCGACAAGCGGCATTTGATCACGACGGGGCACGAGGGCTGGATCGGGACACAGGACATCGAACTTTTCGAGGCGGTTCACGCCTACCCAAATATCGACTATCTGACGATCCACATTTGGCCAAAAAACTGGCAATGGTTTGCAGACCAGCGGCTTGCAGAAGATTTTCCAAAAGCGGTCGCGGAAACCGAGAAATATATCAATGAAAATCTCGCGGTCGCTCGAAAACTAAGTAAACCTGCCGTTATCGAAGAGTTTGGCCTGCCGCGAGACGGACAGTCATTCTCGCCGACTTCAACAACGCGTTTCCGCGATGAGTATTACGCAAGAGTTTTCCGTTTTCTCGATATCCAACCGGCGGGCAAAAGGCACGTCGCAGGAGCCAATTTCTGGGCCTTCGGCGGCTCAGCGAGGCCGAGATCAGGTCAACTGTTCTGGAAAGAAGGCGACGAGTTCATGGGAGATCCGCCAATGGAGGAGCAGGGACTAAATACCGTATTCGACACAGACCGAACGACCTGGCAGGTAATACGTCGTTCGGCCGCACGGATCTCAAAGTTTAAGTAGCTACTGAAGTGCGGATTCCAGGCGTGCCAGAGCCGGATTCTGCGGGTTGACTGATTTGAGCTTATCGAAGGTAGAACTCAGATTCTCTTTGTCCTTTATCTCAGAATAGGCCAGTGCGAGGTTTTGGAGCGTGATCTCGTGATTCGGATCTATAGCTAAAGCCGCCTTGTATTCCTTGATCGCACGCTCAACATCGCGAGGCGTGCGGAGATAAAACGTCAGCCCGTAGTCCGTCCGAACTCCCAGATTCTTAGGTTCCTTTTCAAGGGCTTTTGCATACCATGTTTCTGCGATCTCGTACTTCTCTGCGTCGAAATGCGCGTTGCCGGCTTTGATCATCGGTTCGGCTTCGGCGGGCTTGATCTTGCTGGCCGCCTCGTAATATTTAGCCGCATCCTCAAACCGCTGGATCTGGTAATAAAGATCGGCGGCGGTCATCTGAGCTTCGTAATTCTCAGGCTGCTGTTTGGCCTTTTCGATCGACTCCATTACCTGCGGTATCGCTCCCGCGTTTGGATTCGAGGTGCCCGACTGTGTACCGAGCGGCGGATGGTCGGAGGGTAATGCCGGATTGCCGGGTGCAGCACCTGGAGTAGTGCCGGCGACCTGCGTTTGCTTGTCCGGTGTTGTCCTATTTACGCTGTTAGCGAATACAAAACCGACCACGAGCCCCACTATCAGACCAAAAACGCCGAAAAGGATGTTCTCTTTTTTCATTACTACTTAATAGTAATACCTATCGACTCAAGAAATCTATTCGGCCGCTCGCCGCCGATGAGTGCAAAGATAAAATCATTCTCGATCGTCCCAAGTTCTTCTTTCGTAACGACGTTTTCGATCACCACCTCGTTCTCACGCATTTCCTTGATACCGACTCCAAAACGCAGGTCGAGAAGCCCGTCCTCAGCACAACTGTAGAGCTGGTATTTGTTGCCAAATTTAACTGTCGGGGCGAGGAAATCGCGAACGAGAACGGTCACGCGGTTCATATCCTCCGGCTTTCGCGGCGATATCGCAGCACCATCGCGTACGGCGACAAGGTCAACCGCAGCTTCGACCGCGACATTTCCGCCTCCGACGACGATCAAATGCTTTCCGCGAAAATCCATCGGATTCGACAGGCCATAGATGACCTTCTGCTGTTCGCGGCCATCGATTATCGCTTTCAGATCCTCGTTCGGAAGGCGAAGCTTGTTTGGGGCTCCGCGCAGTCCAATGGCGATGATGACGCGGCGTGAGCGATACTCACGGGGCGTTTTATCGGCACCTTGTTCGGTCTTGATTATGAAATAATCACCATCCTCAGCCTTATTAACGGCCTTGCAGCTTTCGTTCTCGTTGATGACAACGCCATTTGCCGCCAGGCTTCCAAGCCAAACGTCGAGGATATTCTCACGCTGATCGCCTGGGATCTTCGTCTGAAGCTGGTCGACGATGTCATCGACGAACCCGGAGACTAGCGAGGCGCTATTAGGAATAAACTGAGTTCGAAATGCGGTCGCCCAATCACCACTGCCTTTATTCTGTAGAAAGTATGCTATCCGTTTTTTTAGCTCTTTCTCGACCTTCTCGGTCAAAAGCGGAGCGAGTTCTTCGCGAAGCCCCTGCGGAATGCCGGCGATCACACGGTCGAATGCCGCTTTCGAATTCGCGTGCGCAAAATCTACAATCGCCGGCCCGATCGCGTCTATCACTTCCTGCGTTCCATCCGACGAATCACCGCCGTATTTTGCTTTTGCCAAGCCCAGGCCGGTGACTGGAATACCGCCGAACCAGTCTTTAGTGTCGGGCTTAAAGAAGATGTATTTACCTTTAGGATAAAGATCGATCGTAGACAGGATCTTGTCCTGTTCGATCCCGACGTACCTTAAATTCGCCTGCTTTGCCGCGGCTGCTGCCGAAGCTCCGCCCGGGCCGATGCCGATGATAGCTACATCGTAATCCGCCTTTGCCTCGGGCTGGGCGGTTGCGAGTTCCGCTTTGATGGCGGCGATGACCTCGGCACCTTCTTTTACTGCGTTCTTGATCAAAGGAACGCCCGAAACGTCGCCGATAATGAAGCAGCCGGGGACGTTTGTTTGGTACGTTCCGCCGTCACGTGTCGGTGTCGGCATCGAGCGTACTTCTTTTGCCGTGTTGATGACGATGCACGCTTTAGGATTCACGGGACACTCAGCCTGGCAGGCCGTGTCCTCCATACAGAGGTCAGGTGCAACGGCGGCAGCGGTTCCGTCAACGATCGCGAGAACGTCGTGCGGGCATGCATCAACGCAAGCCTGGCAGCCGATGCATCGCTCGGCGAAGATCACCGGGTGCGGGTAATCAGGGCCGCGATACTTGTCCATGCCGAGTTCGCCTAGCTCTGAGCTGGTGAGTGTCCTCAGCTTTGCGGGCGGCTTAGCTTTTTCATCTCGCTTTCGAAAAAAACCAAACGAACGGGCCGAATCTGTGACCAGTACGAACAGGCCGGAGGCAACACCGACCAGCAGCAGGCTCGTCCAGCCGACCCACGTCAAGCCGCCATATCGCGGCATATTTTCCGGCGCGACGAATCGGTTCAGCCAAATGAGCAGGCCGATAACGACAAGGCAGGAAATTAGGTGAAAGATCCTCATTTGCTATTCAGTTCATTGATCTCTCTAACCACAGCGTCGCGTCTTCGTTTCAGCGCGTCATCGGTCAGGAATTCGCTCCAGCGTCCTCCGCTGAACGGGTGCTGAACGTGACAGGAGATACAGTTTGCCGAGACAGCCCCGAACCTCTGGTCGCGGTCGGTGGCACCCGCAGCGGTTGTATGACATGCGGCGCATGTTGCCTTCGGCGTTTCCACGTCAATTGGACTAAAGCTATTGTGACAAGTTGAGCACGATACCAATCCGTTCGAGTCTCCCTTTATGCCAGCGGGAGCCTTGAGACGCGCGACGTGGATCGTATGAAATTCCCGACTGAGCCTTGCCTGCTCGTCCTTATCTCCCGTCGCTGAGCTGTTTATTTCCGGGATCGCCGCCGCGACTTCGCGGTAAACGCCACCCCATTTCCACTCGCCGCCTACTATCGGATAACCGTAGGACCCCTCATGGGCAGTTCTAACGGCTCGTCCGTTGTAGGTATTTTTGTTGTAGTCGTTATGACATTCCGCACAACTGGCGATCGCGGTCGCTGTGATGTCAAAATCGCTGCCCTGATGCTCTTTGTGACAAGCTGTGCAGGTAATACCCGATTCCTCGTGTGCCCTTGTGTTCGATGCGTGAAATTCCGTCGCCTGGTGACATTTGATGCACGCATTCTCGAGCGGCTCATTCGCTGTATGACAGGTCGTGCAGGAATCGGAATTTGAACGGTTAGCTATCGTCGAATTTTCAAAAGTTGCGGCGTGCGGATTCGATAACGGCTTTGGAGCGTATGATTGCGGATATCGCAAAAACGCAAAAACGCCTACCGCCCCAACGACGAGAAATGCCCAAACAAAAAGGCCAAATCGCCATGGCCGCCGCAGGTCGCCGGTCGGCCGCCAGTTGAACATAGCCTTGCCGGGCTTAGGTTTTTCGGTTGGACGAAGCCGTGTTCCCCAGTCTTCTTTCTGCCTGTTTCGCTTTGACCAAAAGACCTTTAGTACGCCCTCCGATGACTGTTGCACCCTCGGCGGCACTGCTCGAGGGGCGAGGTCGCCGGTTTTTTTCGGAACATGCTCCGTGAAGCGCGATTCGACTATCAGGACTATCTCGTCTTCGAGGCGCCCAACCTCTATCGTAAAGGGACCGATCTGGATCGTGTCGCCATCGGCCAGAACGTCGCCTCGCTGTGCGGCGATCTTGCGTCCATTTATAGTTAAAATGTTTGACGATGAAAGATTTGAAAGAACGTATTTACCGTCGCGGAAATTGATGCTCGCGTGGATCCGCGAAACTGCCTTGTGGTCGAGAACTATCTCGCACGAATCCAGACGGCCGATAAATATGCCATCTTTCTCCACGATCTGAGTTGGCCGCTCGAGATCGGCGAATGAGATCGTGAATTTTCCAGTCTCCTGACTCATTTATCTCACGTTAAAATAGATCACTTGTACGATGTGTATCAACATCAAAACGAGCATCAATGATGTAAAAAGCACGTGCGGAGCGAGCCAGAGTTTTAGCAGCTTATGCAGCAGGACCAAAGCGTCGACCCGGCGGAGAGTCGCGGCGTTTTCGACCGCTTCCATTAGCCTGGCATCATCGGAACGCTCCATGTTTTTCGCCGCGTCGCGAAATTCTTCGCGGGCGGCGGCGAGCATCGTCGGCAGGTCTTCCTGTTTCAAATACTGCCTGAACAAATAACGGAAACCGAGGAACCGTCGACGGACCTTGCCGTGGATCAATCGGCTTAGGTCTTTGTTTTCAGTAGCATCTGCGGCCCGGACAAGTTCGGCCCGCAGCTCACCCCGCCGGGCTTGAAGGTCCTCGATCAGCAGAGGCTCGCGCTCGATACGGGTCATAAACCACGGCACTATCAGGTAACACGCAGCCCCAAAGATGCCAGTCGCGATGACCAGGTCAAATGTGATCATCAGAGATGTCGTCATCAATCCGCCGGAACTCGTTCCGCCGTGGACGAGCAGCACGACACCCGCCAAAACGCCCAGATACACATGCGATAGAAGCCAATAACGCAAGGCTCCAGCGCGCCGCCGATAGATCTGTTTGCGCGCCGGGTAGGCCATTACCCAAACTATTCCGGCAAGGCCGACAAGGCCCGTGATCCAACGCATCGTTACCCATGATCCAGGACTTAGAGCAACATCTTGAGAAAAACGCTGCGTCGCCCATATCGCCGCTCCGCCACCCGCCAGCACGATCAGAACGCCGAATACATGCCACAAAGCGGACCAAAGGTCGAACTTGTGAATATTCACGCCTATCGCATGAGTCTGACTTTTCTGGATCAAGCCCAGCGTTTCATTGATCTCGCCGAAATACTCACGCGGGTTTACACGAACAAGCGCCCCGGTTGGACAGTTTTCCTCGCAGGAATACGCCGGAGTCTTTGCTCCGGGTTTGTTTAGGCCGGTATCTTTGCAGAGATTGCATTTAACTGCCAGCAGATTCTCCGTCTGCTCGACCGGCTCAGGCAGCTTTGTTTTGCCTAGCGAAAATGCTGAAAATGCCGTTTTGATTACGCCGTTGCCTGACTGATTCTTGGGATCGGGTCGAACGATCATCGAGATCGCGTCGTAAGGACATTGGGTCGCGCAGTCACTGCAGCCGATGCACGTCGCCGAATTGATATCGATCTCGCCGTCCGGAAACCGAGCGATGGCGCCTGTCGGGCATCCTGTCAGACATTCCGGGTCCTGACAATGCATGCAAACGGTCGGGGCGAGAACGCTCTGCGTGCGCCGAGAGTTTGGCTTTACCGGCCTTTCGATGTGGATGCCGCGTCGCACGAGGCGAGAATTACCGTGAACCTTATGGCAAGCGAGCGAGCAATTGCCGCAGCGAATGCACTTCGCCATGTCCATCACCAGCAGATTTACCCCGTCCACGACGCCCGTCTCGATCTCTCTGCTGGTTGCGGTAAGAGTTCTTGTATCCTCGGGGTGTAACGGGACAGTGGATGCTGGGGAAGCAGAAGATTCGAGAAACGGAATGAGAGACGACCTCAATTGTTCATCCTCTCTCAGCCGCGAGATCGCAACCTCGACAACCTCGCTGCGGCCGCGAACGGTGGCGGTGTACTTCCATTCTCCCGGAGTATTGACCGCGTCCAGACCAAGGCATGTTCCCGAACCAACAAAGTCGAGCCCGACCGACTCGTCGGTTTCGATCAGAAGGTCAGCGGCCTTTGGATTGAATTCGATGCCGGAAACACGCTGGATCCAGCCGCTGCGAACAAAAACGAGACGATTCACCGGATCGCCTTCGCGAAAAAGGATATGGTCCTTCTCGTAAACCGCGAATCTCGCAGCATCGGCAAGCCTTTTCAACAGGTCCTTATCGAGCGATATTCCGGAAACGTCGCGAAGGTCATTGATGGATAGCGTTAGTCCGTAGTTTCTGTAATTTCGATCTAATGCCCGTCCGAACTTCGGCAGTTTTCTGAGCAGCCGTATTGCTGGGCGCGTGAGTTCGAGGACATACGCCGAACCTTGATCCCCAGCTACGGAAACTGTCGCGGTTCGTGGAGTGCCGGAAAGCAGTGCCATTTCACCGAACGAGTTGCCGGGCGGGATCTCACCGACCTTTTTACGGTTCCCTGACGGATCTGTGACCGAGGCGTCGAGCTTTCCGCTTACCAGAATGTAAAAAATGCTGCTTTCCCAGGTATTTTCCTGGACAATGGTTTCTCCGGGTTGGAATTCGAGAAGCCTGCAATACGGGCCGACCTGTTTTCCGCGATAGCTGCGGCCAAACAGAATAATATCCATGTCGAGCTCATTGCGAAACTCGCCATTAGGGAGCTTTTCGACCAGTTCCGAGACGATGTCGACCTTGCGAAAAGCCTCGATTATCTGTTCGTGCTTGTCGACCTCACGTGGCATTTATACCTCGGCAGTCAAGAGGTCACTGCGCTTAAATTGATCGGATAATAAAAGATAACGACGGCCGCAGCCACGACGACCAGGATGCCCAGAAAAACTAGTAGGGCCAGGATGATCCCGATGACCACCCATTTGTTGACTCCTTTTTTCGCCGGCTTTTCAGCGCCCTTCGCGGCAGGCTGAGATGCCGGGGCGGCAACAGGCTCGAGCGTTGCCTTGACTGGATCGGGGGTTTTTGAAATATTCAGCCCCATATCCGTAAGCATCTGATTGTACATCGTTTGCCCGAGCTGAACGGTGTGGCCCATGGCCTCAAAATCAGTCTGCTTACCCCTTAATTTTTCATCTACAAATGCATTGCCGCAACCGGGACAAAAGGCCTTGGCCTCGTCGACCATTTCCGAACACTGCTCGCACTGCTTCAACGCCATTTGATCAATTCTTAACGTGACAGATCAGGCAATCCTTCGATGTCGCAAACCCCTTTTTCCCTTTTAGCTCAGGGCGGGCCTTGAATGCTGCGTCGTGACACGTGTTGCAGTTAACATGGTACGAATATTCGTTATTAAGGTCCTTGCCGCCGAGCACGGGCATCTCCTTACCATCAGGAACATTGCCATCCTGAAAATGGCAGTCGCGACAGCTGCTCACCTTCTGATTTGAAGCCTGCCACGTTTCCATCGTTAAGACCACATCACGTTCTGAAGTAACGAGAGGCGGTTTCAAAGCAGATTTTGGCTGATCCGTGTGATGGCACTCTACACAGCCAAGGACAGATTTTCCATCCGGACTGTATTTAGCAAAGGCGTGCGTGTCGTGATCGAACGGAACCTCGCCATGAACGGCATCCAGGCTATCCTTTCCGAGGACAAAATCCTTGGGGATCTTCTTGCCGCCGGCAGGGGGCTTTGCGGCATTTGCATTAGAGTTTGCGGCAGTATTCGCGGCAGTATTCGCCGGTGTCGGCGACGCGGAAGCGAGATAAGCTGAGCCGTTTCCGGTATTTGAGATCCCACAGGCAAAAGCGAATGCCGTTAGAGACGCGAATAACGATACCACGATTAGTTTAGCCAGATTCTTCATATCAGTGTGCCCACTATTAAACTCTCATTCATAACCCAATGTCAATGTTTTTACGGAGATAGACGGCACATCGCTAACCACCCGGAGAGCCCGACGGGGCGGGCAGAGTTTCATCCTCTTGATACGTCTCGGCCGGCAGATTGAGCGTTCCCATGTTTTTGTGACATTGAGCGCAAGTTTGAGGCCGGGTAAGATCGTTACCCGAAAAGGCACGGCGGCCGTTGTGACACTGCAGGCAGTTGTTTCCCGGCGTAGTCCGGTGCTGCAAGATAGCGATGTTTGTCACCTGCCGTCCCTGCGGGGCACCGTTGACGACGCGATGGCATTCGCTGCAGTTAACACCCTGCCGGGCGGTATGATCGGAATGTCGAAAAATCGCTTTGAAGTTATATTGCGAGACGAGCGTACGGCGGTAAGGCGCGATCTCATGGCAAACATTACAGCTGCCGATCTGGCTCTCGGGCGTATGGCATGTGTAGCAATTGTTATGGGTATCGATCCCGGATGGGATGGTTTGGGCTGCTCCTGCAGGTTGGTGGCAGAACGCACAACCTTGAGCAGGGCGTCCGGCACCGCTGTCATGAGCGCCGTGCTCAAACTTCATGTTGAAACCTTCCTTAAACTTGGCTGGGAAGGCACGCATCGGCGGGTCGTTCGACTCGACATTCTCATGGCAGATCGCACAAAATGCCCGATTTTCGTCAGTTACCGTGTTGTCGATAAACTGGTTCAAGTGACATCCGACGCAGGATTCATGGCCCGCAAACTCCAGCTCACGCTGCTTTCCTTCACGCCGATGACAAGCGATACAGTCGAATTCCTTGTGCTCAGGAACTGTGTGTGAGAATTTGTCGAATTTTGAGTCTGATGCCTTTTGAGCGACGGGTTCGGGCCTTTCCGAAGACGTTATCGCCGGCGGTGTCCGTGCTGCCTGCTGGATGCAGCTTACGACAAACACAACCGTTCCCAGCAATAGCAGGGCGAGTTTTAATCTTGTAAATTTGTCGGCAGAGATCGACATTTATTAGCTAAGGCTTCTTATGGCTCACGGGTATTTCAAACCGGCCCACCGCGGATGTATGGCAGTACGTGCACTGGAACGGGGCCGTTTTGTTCGAGATGCTCGCTTCGCGGGCGGCTATCTCGTCTAACAATACTCTCCGTGATTTGCCCTCTTCCTGGGTTGCGTGACAGCGCCAACAGGTCGAGATCGGCACATCGGCGTCTTTCATCAACTTGACCTGCGAATTTTGCGTTATTCGAACATGACACGAAGCGCAGTCATTTTCGACGTGTCCGGTGCGGGTATGGTCAAACTTTGTCGAATACCGTTCTAACGTTCGCCTTTCGATATACGGGCTGGTCATTTCGTGACAGCCTGCACAATTCTGCTTGCCCTTTGGCAGATATTGATACTGATAGTGGCAATTAAAGCACGACGCGTGACCATCGGGCGAATCCTTAAAGAAGGCCGGTGTTAACGGGCGTTCGAATGTATCGGCAACTACGTCCCCCAGAGGTTTAAGGCCTGTCAAAGTCCGTGCACGGTTTCGCGGCATCTGCGAACTTGTCTCGTGGCACACTGCGCAGCTGTAAGGATCCTCTGCCGCGGCTACGGGGGTCGGTGAATAAGACGCCCGAACAAAATGAGCGACTGCGACATCAGGGAATTTTTCGTTTTTGGCGATCAGGTCCTGATGAACGTCGTGTGGAAAGATGATGTTGAACTGTCTTGCCCTGCCCTGAACCGGAAATGGCAGCACGGCCCTCGCCCTCATCGACGGAACTGTATGGCAAGTGCCGCAAAATACGCCGCCGCCGGAAAACGCTGCGTCGGTGTGGCAAGCGAAGCAAACATTGCCCGCTCCCTGACGGTGCGGATTGGGGAACGTAGTTACGTCTGGAAAAGATGGCTCCTTGTGTCGTCTGGGAGAGGTCCAGTTCGGCGTTGGGAGCTGGTGACAAACACTGCAATCGGCATATCGACCGGTCTTATGTTCCTTGGTGTTATGCGAGAAGGCCTGAGCTCGGCGTTGTGCCGAGGAACGCGTAATGAATACCGAGCCGTAAATGACACAGCCGATCGTGATCAAAAGAATTGTGATGTACGTCTTCACTTTTTACACGAATCGGTCGAGCAAACTTTCAGCTCTTTCTCGACAAGGACGCAGTTCTTACGTTTCGGGTCGAGCGGCAAGGCCAGGATCAACGTAGTAGGCTTGGCCGGCTGCACGTCGATCTCGCACGCCCATGTATACGCCTTATTCCCGATCTCAACGGGGACAATATTGGACACAAAATACTTGGTCGACTTGCCGGTGACCGGAACACCTGCAAAGTTCGCTTCCGCCCCGGTCGCAGTAGAAAGGATCGTTTGAAGCGGTTTTTTGGCCCGGGTTACCTTTTCGACGAAGCTTCGCTGCTGCCGATAATAGCCTGAAGCGAGATCACTGGGCAGGTTATTGATCATCCAGCTTAGGGCAAGGTCCGGTTTGTTGCGGTAAGTCGTAAGTCCCTTTGCATAAGCTACCTCGAACTCTTTGACGCCTGCTATGTCCTCGCGTTTCACGGCCCTGCAGAATGGCGATTCACAGTTGCCCTCGTGCAGCCAGGCGATAAAGCACGGGCTGGCCTTTAGATTCGAATAAAAACAATCTCTCGACGTCGTCTCGGCCGCACGAATACCCTCGATCAAGTCAGCGTTGTCGGCTAGACCCCCCGGGAAAAGATAAAAACGTTTCCGCGACAGGGGGATCTTCGCTTTATCAGGGCCTTTTACGTTCCTACCGCGAACGACGATCGAGCCGACCGACGTATCAGCCTGGGCGAACGCGAAGGACGAAGCCGTCAAGATCAAACCCAGACATATGCAGACGGTTTTGAGACGCATGGCTTAATTAGTCCACGAACGGCCGTGCCGGAAACTTGAGGAAAGGCAATCTAACGCCACGGACAAAAGTTCGATCAGAACGCATATTTGCAGGCGAAGGGAATAGGTTTGCCCCACCCGCACTGATCAGATCATCCTGGTCGATCCCATCACCGCTAACGCCGATCGCGCCGATAAGGGTCGAGCCTCGGTAAAGCGGCTGTCCGCCCGCAAAGGTCTGAACGCCGTTGGGCAACTCAGGGATGGATGTGCACGGGCACGGTGCCAGGAGGAAGTCCTTCTTCTTGAACTGAGCTCCCCGGCAGGCAGGAGGATTTGGCGACAAAGCTGCCAACAATGCAGGACGGATGAGATCCAGTTGAAACCCGACATTGAATGGACTCCAATCTCCGAGGGGCGTGCTAAACGGCCCTGCCTGAGTGTTATTTATACCGTCGGGAAATAACGGACGATGCAAGAATCCAAAGCCACGGTCGCTGAACGCAATGCTTCCATTGAGGGTGATACCGTCCGCCACGCCGCGAGTCACATACGACCCCAGGCCTGCTGCGGTCAACTTTGCCCCCGCGTCGGAGCGGGCGAGAAAGTTGGTCGTTCGAGCCTTCTGAACTGCGACATCGAGACCGAATACCGGAGCATCCTGCTGTCGGAATAATCCGACGACCTTACCGTCGATATCGACGACGGCGATCGTAACACGGGCGTTAGTGCCTATTGGTTGCCTAATTGCGGCTCGGGTAACGTTTGCAATAGCGACGGCTCCACCGAGGATCTGCTGAACTTCAGCGACGGAAAGTGTCGAGCCGGCGACGATCGGGAACCTGGAGCTGAATTGGCCGTTTACGCCGCCCAGCGTGCCTGGTATAAAGTCCGATGCCGGGGCCGCTCGCAGAGCCGAGGTGACAACACCGGGAAGCGAGCCAAATGCTGGGGCGGTAACGCTCTCTGTGGTCGAGAAGTTTGCAAACGGAAAACGTATGCCTTCGACCAAGATATTATCGCCGCGAATCAAAGGCGGGGCTTCAAAACCTCGCGTTCCAACAACTGCTATCTGTTCTTCGAACGACTGGTCGCTGTCCGTAGGGTCGCGGTCGATCGTGTACAGTCCGTCACCTTCGACACCGATGCCGCCAACGGCGACGCCGTTTTTGTAGAGCGGAAGGCCACCGGGATCGCCCGAAAGCCCTAACGGGAGAGCCGCGATCGCGATATCAGAGCACACAAGTGTCGAGAACTGGACGCCGTAGAGCGGTCCGCCGGGGCGGTTATCATCCTTTGGCGGGAAATGTTCCTGGATGATGAATGATGCGGTCCGGGTCGTGAAAGCATTTCCGCCGGTTGAAAATATTCCAGCCGTCCCAGCTTTGGAATGTGCGGCCAGGGCCGCGGGAACGGTCAGATTTTCGAGTCCCTGGCCAGCTCTGCCAACGCTGCGGATCAGCGTATTGGCGTTCGCACCGGTCATTTGGAACGTTCCCAGCAGGTTTCCTTCCTTGTCGGTCACTGAAATAGTGACACGCTGGTTTATCGAAACGGCCTTTGAAACGGCCTGAGCGATGACCGTCTGCACGTCGGTGAGCGTCAGGCTCTGCGACCTAGCGGCCACGGCCATGAAGACAATCACAACAAAGCAGGCAAAAAATTGACGTCTTTTAACCACTGTTCTTAGATTGTCCATGATGGCTTAAGAATATTATACAAACGGCTTAGCTAGTCAAGTTTTTAATTAAAATGTTTGAGGTTAGAGACAAACTGTGCTAATAACTCTGTAGTTAGTTTTAAAAGTAAGTGAGAGTTTTCTCCCGCCGGATCAAGTATGGTGATGTGTTTTCGCAACCTGACCATGTTGATCGCGATTTCAGTACTCGGATCGCTCGTTACCCTTGCGCAAACCTCTTCAGGAAGTCTAACTGGAAAAGTGACCGATGCCGAAGGCAAGCCGGTCGCCGGTGTGACCGTTGTTATCACGAATCAAACAAACTCTGAGAGTACCTCGAAAAGAACGTCGTCGGATGGGTCTTATTCAACCAAACTGCGTGCAGGTGCGTATCGCATCTCGGTCTTGGCCCCATACGAGGCCAGATTCGACCGCGGCAAGGCTACGGCATACGGGATCTTCTCAAATTTCATTTGCGACGAGACCAAGAGCAAGTGTCCGACACTAGAGAACGTAATAATTGACGGCGGCGAACGGAAGATCGATTTTGTGGTGACGCAGGCAGAAAAAGATAAGCCTGCTGCCGGCCAGACTGCGGCAAAAGAGGTCGTCGAAGAAACTCGCGAAGTTCGCGACAGATGGCGGATAGGATTTCCGGAATATGACCGGTACGGAGACCAAGGGGCTCGCGGCCGCGATGTGCCGTTCAAGCGCGGTAGTTGGTATAACCCGTACGATCAAAATGTCCTCAAAGGCGATCTCCCGATCATCGGCGATGATTACTTTCTGATCTTGTCCGGAGTTAGTACGACGGGCGTAGAGCTGCGTCGCACACCGTCGTCAACCAGCGTCAGTTCGGCCAATGAGGACAGTAATAATTTCCTCGGACGACCTGAGAGTTTTTCGTTTAACCAGACGATCCAGGTCTCGTTTGAATTCTTTAAGGGCCAGACCGTTTTCCGGCCGCGTTCGTGGGCGATCAAGTTTTCGCCGACATTCAGCATACCGAACTACCTTAATGCCCGCGAAAACGGGATTGTAAATATCGACGTTCGCCGCGGTACCACGCGAACGGATTTTCAGGTTTCGCTGGAGGAGGCTTTCGCCGAGGTCAAGCTTTTTGACACCAACGACAACTTCGATGCCGTCTCGTTGCGTGCGGGCATCCAGCCGTTTAATGCTGATTTCAGGGGATTTCTGTTTTCCGACAATAATCTCGGAGCGCGAGTGTTCGGAGCATTTTCGAATAACAAGACGCAGTTTAACCTCGCGTATTTTCGTCAGATCGAAAAGGATACCAACAGCGGGTTGAACTCAATGCGTTCGCTGCGGCCGCAGGATATATACATTGCAAATTTCTTCCGTCAGGATTTCTTGACCAAGGGTTACACGCTTCAGCTTGTCGGTGCGTACAACCACGACAGAGCCGATGTTCATTATGATCAGAACGGGTTTTTAGTTCGCCCTGCGGTCGTCGGCAATGCCAGAAGGCATAGCGTCAAAGCCGGATATTTTGGTGTGAACGGGGACGGACACATCGGTATTTTGAATCTGACAAATTCATATTATTTTGCCTTTGGCGAGGACGATTTTAATCCGATCGCGGGTAAAGCGACGGATATTCGGGCGCACATGGGTGCGGTCGAGGCGTCCATCGATAAGAATTGGCTACGATTTCGCGGCTCGTTATTTTTTGCCTCGGGCGATGACGACCCCACCGATGACAAGGCAACCGGTTTTGACGCGATCTTTGACGATCCCAATTTTGCCGGCGGACAGTTTTCGTACTGGAGCCGTCAGGGGATCAAGCTGGTCTCGACCGATATTGGCCTCAACCAGCCGAACAGCCTGCTGCCGAGCCTTAGGTCGAGCAAGATCGAAGGGCAGGCAAATTTCGTCAATCCGGGGATCTTCATTTTCAACGCCGGTGTTGATGCCGAGCTGACCCAGACCGTAAAGGCCATATTTAACGCAAATTACTTGCGCTTCCATAAGACCCAGCCGTTGGAATATGTGCTGTTCCAGCCAAATGTCAGGCGGGAAATAGGTTACGATCTAAGCCTCGGCGTTATCTACCGGCCGTTTCTCATAAACAATCTGACATTTACTTTTGGCGGCAACGTTCTTTTCACCGGTAAGGGCTTTCGCGATATCTTTACCGATCGTGCACGAAACTGCCCGATACCAAATTTCTGCAACGGCGATATTCCTAATCCAAGCAAGCCGCAATACTCTGTGTTCAGCCAGATGAAGCTTATTTTTTAGTTCCGCGGGGGAGTTGTTTAGAGATGACTGCAAATTCCAGATCGGTTGTTCGTATCAAGCTCGTTGTCGTTGCGGCTTGTGCCGTGCTGCTTGTCGCAGGGTTGTGGAAAGCCGGGTCGGTCATCGAAACAAGTGTTAGCGCTCAGCAGCCGACGCCAACTGCAGCAGCTAACTCGGCCCCAACAGCGGCCGCCACGCCAGACACTGCGGCACCTCAGATGGAAGGCTGTCTGAAATGTCACAACAATATCGAGCCGATGCACCGGTACAGTTCGACCGGCGAGGTATACGAGACCATTAAGGAGGGCCGTGACGCAGCAGGGCTTACATGCACGTCCTGCCACGGCGGAAACCCTGCGGCGATAACGGCGAAGGATGCTCATGTTCGACCCCGATTTCCTAAGGAATGGGGCTGTAAAGAGGGCGGCGATTGCTCCAGCCGGAACCCGGAACGCACCAACACCCTGCTCGCGAAAGAAAGCAATGAGTTCGTCCGGTTTGTGAATCCAGGCGATTTCCGTGTCATTCAGCAATCCTGCGGAGAGTGCCATGCCGACGAGAACCGTAATGTCTCGCAGGGAATGATGGCCCACGGAGCGATGCTCTGGGGAGCGGCTCTGTACAACAATGGCGGCTATCACGTAAAAGACACTCAGTTCGGCGAAAGCTACAACGCAGACGGTAAACCGCAGGCCCTTTATCAAAATCCGAAACCGACCCGCGAACAGCAGGCTAAGAAGGGATTTCTCGAATCGCTTAAGCCGCTTCCCCGATGGGAACTGGCCCAGCCGGGTAATGTTCTTCGTGTCTTTGAGCGTGGCGGGAAACGTCGTCTCGAGGTCGGGCTTCCTGACAAAGAGGAAGAGCCCGGTAAGCCCGATAAGGGGCTCAGCCCGAGAGGCCTTGGAACGAATAACCGTATCGATCCGGTCTATCTCGGCCTTCAAAAGACACGCCTTCTGGATCCGACGCTAAACTTCATGGGCACGAATGACCATGCCGGTGATTATCGTGCGGCGGGCTGCAGTGCATGCCATGTGGTCTACGCGAACGATACGAGCATCGCCGCCTCGGCGAAATATGCGCAGGCGGGCAATCAGGGCTTCACGCAGTCGGCCGATACGAGTATTCCGCGTCGCGAGTCGGGCCACCCGATCAAGCACCAGTTCACGTCGCAGATACCGACCGCGCAGTGTATGACATGTCATATGCATCCAGGCACGAACATGGTCGCGACATATCTCGGCCGGACGTGGTGGGACAACGAAAGTGACGGCAAATTCATGTACCCGCAGGACAAGCAGATCAACCCGTCACAAAGCGAGGAGATCAAGAAGCTTGATAAGAATCCCGAAGGGTCTTCTGTTCGCGGATTGTGGTCTGATTCCGTTTTTCTGCAAAAAACCGGCACCGAAGATTTCAACAAACAGCTCAAAAACGTCCAGTTTGCTGATTCGCACGGTCATGGCTGGGTTTATAAGAACGTGTATAAAAAAGACCGCAAAGGGAATCTTCTAGATGCCGAGGACAAGATAGTTCCGGCTGACGACCCCAACAAATTTCAAAAAGCCGTGCATTTGCAGGACATTCACCTTGAAAAAGGAATGCACTGCGTAGACTGCCATTTCCGGCAGGACAGCCATGGTACAGGGATCTTGTACAACGAACCGCGCGCTGCGGTTGAGGTTGGCTGTATAGATTGTCACGGAACGCTAAAGAATAAAGCGAATACCATCACCAGCGGACCGGCGGCAATGCCCGTCACCGCTCGAGGTGAAATAACCCTCCGCGAAAGGGCAAATAAACCGCTGGTCGGGCGCGACCTGACGCGCCTGCAGTTTCGCGGGATCGACGGACGAAGGCTTCCGGTCCTGCAGGTTCTGACGACAGCGCAAGCCAATTCCAAAAAGTGTACCGACGAGAAAGGAAACCCCATCCCTCTGAAACAAGGCGATGTCGTTCAGAATTCGATCGTTGAGCCAGGTAAATGCTGGAAAGTGACCCAGACGGCGGACACCGTAACGCCGGGCAACACTGACTATAACGAAAAGAGCGCTTACGCCAAGACGATGCAGCGGGACAATTCCACTTGGGGCGATCCGAAGGCGACCGAAGAAATGCTCGCCCACCGCGAGAGCAGTATGACCTGCTATGCGTGCCACACATCGTGGGTAACGAGCTGTTTCGGCTGTCACCTTTCGATGGAAGCCAACCGGAAAATGCCCAATCGGCATAACGAGGGCGGCGACTCGCGCAATTTTACTTCCTACAATTTCCAGGTTCTGCGTGACGATGTTTTCATGCTCGGAAAGGACGGAACGGTGACCGGCCACATGGTCGCTCCGGTCCGGTCGAGTTCGGCGGTGCTTGTCAGTTCGCGAAACCAAAACCGTGAGTGGATATATTCGCAGCAGCAGACCGTTTCCGCGGAGGGTTTCTCGGGTCAGGCGTTTAATACGCACGTTCCGCATACGGTTCGCGGTAAAGAGACCCAGACGTGTTCGGATTGCCACGTTTCTAAGAACGAGGACAACAACGCCTGGCTCGCCCAGGTCCTTCTTCAAGGAACAAATTTCGTCAATTTCATGGGCCGTTACGTCTACGTCGCGGCGACTGACGCTCTCGAGGCCGTCGTAGTGACCGAGCATACCGAGCCGCAAGCGGTTTTGGGCAGTAATCTTCACAAGCTTGCATATAAAGACAATTACGAAAAATTCGTTAACGGCGGCCGCGAACTGAAAGAGGTCTACGAAAACAAGGGGCGTCCCGAGGCCTTGCAGGTGCAGGTTCGCGGCGAGTACGCGTATGTTGCCGCAGGCAAAGGCGGATTGCGCGTCTACGACGTAGCTCAGATCGACCACAAAGGATTTTCAGAGCGCATCGTGACCGCACCGGTTTCGCCGCTCGGACAAAAGTTCTACGTACCGTCGAAGTACGCGACCGCTATCGCCGCCCCGTCGACGCTCGCGGTCGACCCGGCGCGTTGGAGAACAGTAATAAAAGAAGACGGCACGTATGCCCAGGTGCCGCCCGATGAGGCCTTGAAACTCAATGCGGAAGCGAAAGCAGCCGGCAAACCCGCCGTTGCGATCAACGAGGAAGGCCCGATCCATCCGATCTACGCGTACCTGTTTGTCGCAGACAAATTTGAGGGGTTGATACTCGTCAATGCAGCGACGCTGCTCGACGGCGATCCTCAGAACAACTTCCTCAAACGCTCCCTTACTTTTAATCCGAACGGTGTTCTGAACGGCGCAAACAACATTACGCTTGCCGGAAATTTTGCGTACATTACTACGGATCGAGAGTTAGTGATCCTTGACCTCTCGACGCCGCTGCAGCCAAGGATCGTCAAGCAAATACCATTCGATAATCCGAAAGCGGTCGCCGTCCAGTTCCTTTACGCTTTCGTCGTCGATAGCGCCGGGATGCATACGCTCGACATCAAGGATGTGCAGACGAAAGGCGAAGCGGTCCGCGTCGAAGGAGCGTCTATTCCGCTTAGCGACGCGCATAATATTTACGTCGCCAGAACCTACGCCTACATCGCGAACGGCAAAGATGGCATTGCGATAGTTGACGTGGAAAGGCCGCGACAACCGAAACTGGATCAGACGTTTAACGCCGGCGGTTCTATCACCGACGCTCATGACATCAAGGTGGGGATGACTAACGCCAGCCTCTACGGATACGTCGCGGATGGGAAGAACGGCCTAAAGATCCTGCAGCTCACCGATCCTGAGACCATGCCAAACTACGCCGGTTTCAGCCCGCGGCCTGAGCCAAGACTCATTGCGACCTTCAAAACCAAGGGCGAAGCTCTTGCCGTCTCAAAGGGGCTCGACCGTGACCGGGCTGTTGATGAAAGCGGTAATCAGGTCGCGGTCTTCGGACGCCGCGGAGCCCGTCCGTTCGGTTTCGAAGATGTCATGCGTATGCTGAAGACGAATAGCGGCACCGGCGATTTCTTTACCGTCTCAGATCAGCCGACAAAGTGACAAAGTGGACAGGATGTTTTGCGATGCCCGGCCTTAAACGCCGGGCATTTTTTCGTGGATCCTTTATATTGGTAAAACCCATCGAAGCTAATCAAGAAATTGGTCAACATATTCTTGACATTCTAAGCTTTACGCCTCGATAATAAAGGAGCGTTTTTGCAACAAAACATAGAGAAAATACAAAGTTTCCCTTTCGCTCTTGCAAATACCGGTATATTTAAGGATAATTATTGGTCATACCAATTAGTTAGAATTCGGAAAGCAGTAGAGGTTTAGAAGTATATGAGAGTTAGAACCAGACTGGTTTGTTGTTTGATATCGATCTTTGTATTAACGGCGACGGCTTTCAGTCAGGAGTTTCGCGGTACGATAAACGGCACCGTCACCGACCCTAACGGGGCACCCGTGCCAAATGCGACCGTGACCGTTCGCAATATAGGTACGAATATTACCGCAACCGTTACGGCAAACGGCGAAGGCTCATACGTCGTGCCGCTGCTGCAGCCCGGAATGTACGCCATTACCGCGAGGGCGGATGGGTTCAAGACCTCGATCCGCGAAAACATCGAAGTCCGGATCGATGACCGCATAACTGCAGATCTTCGCCTCGAGATCGGCACGACAGCCGAGGTAAACGTGATTGCGGAGAACGAAGTTCTCGAACGCGGTAATGTGACAACCGGTACGGTCGTTACGGCCAGAGAGATCAGCGAACTGCCCCTGAGCGAAGGAGCTGCGTACAATCTGGCGACGCAGGCGCCGGGTGTTTCATACACCGGCAACCCAAATTTCTCCGGCCCAACCGCAAACGGCAACCTGGCAGCGTTCCGTTCAAACGGCGTCGGCGGCAACCAGATCACGCTTGACGGTTCGCCAAACTCAGCCATCGACGGAGGCGTTGCCTACACTCCGCCGGCAGATTCGCTTTCTCAGTTCAAGATCCAGACAAACGCTTTTGATGCTCAGAGCGGATACACTGCCGGAGCGACGGTTAACGTTGCTGTAAAATCCGGAACCAACAAACTTCACGGCTCGGCTTATTACTTCGACCGCAGCAAGGCCTTTACCTCAAATAATTTCTTTTCCAATCGTGCCGGTGCGGATCGGCCGGATCGCAAATATTACCGATACGGCGGCCAATTAAACGGCCCGGTCAAACTCCCTGGCATTTATGACGGTAGGGATAAGACCTTCTTCATGTTTTCTTACGAGAAGCAATATAATAAGCGGCCCGAACCTGAGATCTTCACGGTGCCGACCGAGCTGATGCGAAGCGGAAACTTTTCCGAACTGCTCGCTTTGCCTACGCCGGTTCAGATCTTCGATCCTGCAACGGCAGTGCTCAGAAATACGTCGTGTGCGGCGGGCAGCACGGGGACCACGGTTTGCCGAACGGCATTCGCCGGTAACATCATCCCAACGGCCCGTCTGAATCAGGCCGCCGTTCGTTTCCTGAACCTTTATCCGCGGCCCAACCAGACGGGACTTGGTAATGGAACCGTCGATAACTACTTCTCGAATCAAACGAACATCCAGCCTTACGATTCATATCTGGCCCGCATCGATCACAACATCAATCCGAACAACCGTCTGTTTGCAAAGTTCTTTTACAGTAAGAGCGACGAGGATCGGTACAATTGGCTGGACACGCCGGGATCGATCACGCAGGGTTATGAGATCAGGCGCAACATCGGTGGCAACCTGAACTACACCGCTATCCTATCCAACAGCATCGTGCTCGACATCCGCTCGAGCTATAACAGCTTTCTCCAGGAGCGCATTTCTCCTAACGCCGTTTCAGCGGCAGATCTTGGATTTGCAGGGATTGCGAGCGTGACAGACTCGCCGGTTTTTCCGCGTTTCGATTTTACCAATTACGACACTCTCGGAGCAGAAAGAGCTGACTTTAATGAGGGGTTGAACCGTGAGTATGAATTATTATCGATCCAGCCCGTTTTAACTCAGATCTGGGGCAATCACACGCTGAAGTATGGCTACGATTTTCGTAACATTACCGAAAACAGGTTTTCAAACGGATACAACGCTGGCAGGTTTCTCTTTAACGGAACTTACACTTCACCAGCGTCAAATTCGAATGCCGCTACGGTTAATCAGACCGGGCGTGAACTTGCTGCATTTCTTCTGGGTATTCCCTCGGCGAATGCTAACAGCCTTATCGAGCAGGCTTCACCTTACGACGTAAGCGGTATGTATCATGGCTTTTTCATTCAGGATGACTGGCGTGTGACTTCGCGATTGACCCTGAATCTAGGGTTGCGGTATGAGCTTGAGACCGGGCTCCGCGAAGCTGAGGGACGAATAGTCGTTGGTTTTGATAACGCTGCGGCGAGCCCTCTGCGATCGGCTGTCCTCGCAAATTACGACGCAAGTGTGCCGGCCAGCGTGCCAAGAGCAACTTTTGCCAATCTCAGCGGCGGACTAAGGTTCGCGTCCGGGGCAGACGATCGAAATCAGGCTACGGATAAGAACAATTTTCAGCCCAGGGTCGGCATCTCGTATGCCCTTGGCAACAAGACGGTTCTTCGCGGTGGTTTCGGTATCTTCACCGCCCCATTTCAGATACAGCCAATAAATCAGGCAGGCTTTACGGCATCGACCGCGTTTGTCCCGACCACGAACAACGGTCTAACGTTCATCGCCGACATTAACAATCCGTTTCCTACCGGTCTAAACCCTGCGGTTGGTTCCTCGCTTGGGCTCAATACTCTTTTGGGGACAACGCTCGGCACGACAAACGCAACTGGGCCGACTGAAACGACGATACACACCTTTGAACGAAAGAATGCCAATTACACGCGATTTGTAGTCGGTGTTCAGCACGAACTTCCTTTTCAGATCGGGCTTGAGGCAAATTTGATCTTCTCGCGTGGACGCGATCTGCCCGTGCTTCGTCAGCTGAACTATCTCCCTCGAGAAGTGCTGAATAACTTCAACGGCGTTGACACAGCGACGATCGCTTCGACGATCACGGCCACCACGACGTTTTTGAATCAAACTGTTGCTAACCCGTTTCGCGGGCTCGTGCCTACAAACGCGACGCTCAATGCTGCAACGATCCAGCGACGCTTTTTGCTCACACAGAATCCTCAGTTCCAGGATCTGATCGTTACCGAGTACAACGGTTCGAGCAAATATTCGTCGCTGCAACTACAGATGTCCAAGCGTTTCGGTCGCGGCATCTCGATCAATGCGTCTTATACTTACAACGATGAGACCGAAACCACACGCCGCCTCAACCCGCAAGACGCGGACCTGACCGAGATGATCTCGACCTTTAGCCGTCCGCACCGATTTGCGATCTCATCGGTATTTGAACTGCCGTTCGGCCGTAAGCGAGCTTTCTTGTCGGATCTTCATCCGGTGGCCGATGCCATCCTGGGCGGCTGGCAGTTGAACACCGTTTTCGAGCGTCAGTCGGGCGAACCGCTGCTACTGCCTAATCTGTACTATGGCGGTGACATCACGCAGCTTCGTGCCCGTATCGGCGATCGTGATGAGCAGGGACGGCGTTACGGCGTTGATATTCCGGCATTCGACATTTCGGCGTTCCGGGTTAACGGCGTAGTTCCCGGATTTTCGAATAACTACACAGTCTCGAGCCAGAATGCCTTGCGAATTATCCCTTACACGATGGATAACTTCCGCAACCAGACTTTCCAGAAATTTGACGTCGGCCTGACGAAGAATTTCCGCATCAGCGAGCAAGCGAGGCTGCAGGTCCGTGTCGAGGGAATAAATGCACTCAACTGGGTGTACTTTTCAGGCATCCAACTTGCCGCGACCAATGCTGCGTTTGGTTTCGTAAACACTCAGCGAAATCTGCCGCGTGATATTCAGCTTGGGGCGAGATTTACATTCTAGTGTTCCATGATTCTCGGTTTGTTCCGTGGTTGATCTTTTATCGGTTAGCCGCAGAACAAACGAGAAAACCAAGGACCGAAGAGGCAAGAACAACGGGTTGAGTCTTAAATAATGAGAGTGGTTTGGCGGGTTTTTTTCAGCTTGTTCGTGTTATGCGGCTTTGCTTATGGCGGCAACATCACAGTTGCCGCCGATGGCACTGGCGACGTGCGAACCGTCATGGCCGCTATCGAACGCGTGCCTGAGAATAATCCGAAACGCTTCGTGATCACGATCAAGCCCGGAACATACAAAGAACAGATCAGGGTTCCCGCGAACAAGCCTTACGTCTCGTTTATCGGAACGGACGCGGCAACGACCGTGCTGACGTTCAGCATTTCAAATAAAGAAGCTGGTTCGACCTCAGCCGCGTACGCGACCTACATCGGTGGTCACGATTTCTACGCCGAGAATATAACGTTTGAAAATTCGTTTGGCGTTGGCTCTCAGGCTGTTGCGATCCTTGTTGAGGCCGACCGTTCGGTATTCAAGAAGTGCCGCTTTCTTGGCTGGCAGGACACGCTTTATGCGAAGAATGGACGGCAATTCTACGTTGACAGCTACATCGAGGGAAGCGTCGATTACATCTTTGGCCAGGCTGCCGCTGTTTTTGAGAACTCGCACATTCATACGAAAGGCGATGGCTACGTTACCGCTCCGATGCGTTTCGCAGCGGACGAGCCCGCAGGTTTTGTTTTCAATAAATGCCGTTTGACCAGCAGCGACACAAAGAACGGCGTTTACCTCGGGCGGCCATGGCGTGACTTTGGCCGCACCGTGTTTTTGAACACCCACATGGATGCCCATATTCGGCCCGAAGGCTGGCACCGTTGGGAACCGCAGCGTGAAAAGACCGCCTACCTTGCCGAATACGGCTCGACCGGAAAAGGGGCATCGCCCGAGACCCGGGTTGCTTGGGCTCGAAGGTTAAGCGACACTGACGTGAAGCAGTTTTCGGTCGAGAATTTTCTTAGCGGCCGCGACGGTTGGAACCCGTACAAATCGAATAATTTTGCCTGGCAGGAAAAGACGCAGCCGGACTTTAAGCTCGTCACATGGAATGATGCCCTGAGGCAGAAGCCCCTGTGGTATCAAACCGACGAAGCGGCACGCATCGGCGATCAACTGCTGTTGTATCAGAAGTCGAACGGTGGCTTTGAAAAGAATATTGACATGGCTTTGATGCTTACCGCGACCGAGCGAGCTAAGCTTGCTGCGTCAAAGGATGTCATTAAAGATACGACGATCGACAACAAAGCGACCTTCACTCAGATCGAGTACCTTGGCAAACTGATCACGGCGAGCTTGCTCAAGGCCTCGCCGCCCCGTAATTTTCCGGGTTACAAGGAAGCCTATTTCAAGGGCCTCGACTATCTGCTGTCATCTCAGTATGAAAATGGTGGATTTCCGCAATTTTTCCCGCTGAAGAAAGGGTATTACACGCACATAACCTACAACGACGGCGCAATGACCGGCGTGCTCGAGCTTTTCCGTGACGTAGCCGAGCGAGCACCCGATCATCAGTTCGTTGACGAAGAGCGAAGAAAAAAATGCGAAGCCGCAGTATCAAAGGGCCTCGCTCTTACGCTCAAGTTACAGATCCTGATCAAGGGAACCCCGACCATCTGGGCGGCCCAATACGACGAGGTGACGCTAAAGCCGGCGAATGCTCGCGCGTTTGAACCCGCATCGCTGTCCGGCGGCGAGTCCGTCGCGATCGTCAGGTTTCTGATGGGCGTCAAGAACCCTACAAAAGAAGTCGTCGACGCTGTCGAGAACGCTATCGCATGGTATCGGAAAAACAAGATCACAGGACACAAACTAGAACGCAAGGCTTCGCCGGAAGGGTGGAAATACTCGCTCGTCAAAGACCCCGCGGGAGTACCTCTGTGGGGACGGTTTTACGAGATGGAAACGATGCGCCCGATCTTCATCGGGCGTGACGCGGTGATCAAGTACGACATTAAGGAACTCGACGCTGAACGCGCAGGCGGCTACACCTGGTACGTCTCAAACCCGGAAAGCCTGATCGAAAAAGACTATCCGAAATGGAAGAAAGCGATCACGGGTGGGGCGAAAGATTACGCAAAGTAGGATTTATGCAAAACAGACGGGATTTTATTGTTAACTTTGCTATTGGTGCTGCAGGATTTGCCATCGCGCCTAGAATTGCTTTTGGCCAGTCCGATCCTTGGACGACTGAGTATCCAAAGGTACTGGCTCGTATCAAGCCTCCTAAGTTCCCTAAGCGAGACTTTAGCATTCTGAAATACGGGGCGAAAGCTGACGGGAAAACGCTGGCGACAGATGCGATCGCCAAGGCAATTGCCGCCGCTAACAAGGCTGGCGGCGGACGCGTTATTGTTCCCGCCGGTGAATTTCTTACCGGGGCGATCCATCTCAAATCGAACGTGAATCTACACGTCGCAAAAGGTGCGACACTTAAGTTCACGACCGATACGAAAGCGTATCCGAACGTTTTCTCACGGTGGGAAGGCATGGAGTTGATGAACTTTTCCCCGTTTATCTACGCTTACGAGCAAAGGAACATCGCTGTCACCGGGGAAGGCACGCTTGACGGACAAGCCGACAATATTCATTGGTGGCCCTGGAAAGGCAACACTCGCGACGGCTGGGTACAGGGTGCTCCGCGACAGCATGGCGACCGTGACCAGCTTCATAAAATGATGGCTGTTCCGGTGCCGGTAACGGAACGGGTTTTTGGTGAAGGCCACTATCTGCGGCCGCAGTTTATTCAGCCTTACAAGTGTAAAAATATCCTGATCGAGGGCGTGACAATACTTCGTTCACCGATGTGGGAAGTGCACCCCGTTTTGTGTGAGAACGTAACGGTGCGCAGGATCCGTGTCGAGACCCACGGCCCAAACAACGACGGCTGCAATCCCGAAAGCTGCAAGGACGTGCTGATCGACGAATGCTATTTCGACACCGGCGATGACTGCATCGCGATCAAATCCGGCCGAAACGAGGACGGGAGAAGGCTAAACACTCCAAGCGAGAACATCATCATCCGCAACTGCATAATGAAAGAAGGCCACGGCGGCATTACGCTTGGCAGCGAGATCTCGGGAGGCGTACGGAATGTTTTTGCCATCGGCAATAAGCTCGACAGCCCCGATCTGTGGACCGCTCTGCGTGTCAAAAACAATGCTTCTCGCGGCGGGGTTCTCGAGAATATCTTTTTGAAAGACACGACCGTCGGCACGGTTTCACGCTCGGTGATCGAGGTCGATTTTAATTACGAAGAAGGTGCGAAAGGCGGTCATACGCCGGTCGTCCGCAATTATGTCGTGGAGAATCTGACATGTTTGACGCCAAACATGGCGGTTGACCTTCAGGGGCTCGACAATGCTCCTATTTACGATGTGAAGCTCATCAACTGTGACTTCGGCACAGTCAAAAAGCCGAGCATCATCAAGAATGTTAAGAACCTGAAGCTTCAAAGGGTTAAGGTCGCAGGGAAACAGGTAACGGAGTTGACATGAAAAGACGCGAGTTTCTAGAAACGTCGGCAGCGGCAATGTTCGGAGCGATCCTGAGCACTTATGCGAACGCAAATGGCGTGGTAGCCAAAAAACGCATAGCGATGGTTGGCACCGGTGTGCGCGGGATGAATTTTTGGGGCGTGGCCGTGCTCGAGAGATTCGGCGAACACGTTGATTTTGTCGGCCTGTGTGATATCAATCCGGGCCGGGTCGAATACGCGAAGCAGGTGATGAAGGTCAGTTGTCCGACGTTCACTGACTTCGACAAGATGATGGCCGCAGTCAAGCCTGAGATCGTGCTCGTTATGACGACCGACAGCGAGCACGACAAGCAGATCGTCCGGGCTCTCGAGATGGGTGCCGATGTCATCACCGAAAAACCTATGACGACGGACGAGGTCAAATGCCGTTCGATACTCGCTGCCGAGAAAAAGACTGGCCGCAAGGTCCACGTTGCATTTAACTATCGTTTCAGCCCGTATTTTACGCGTCTCAAGCAGCTTTTATCAGAAAACAGGATCGGCAAAGTCACCTCGGTCGACTTTAACTGGTTTCTCAATGTCTATCACGGAGCGAGCTATTTCCGACGTTGGCACGGGCTGAAGGCCAAGGGCGGGTCGCTGTGGGTTCACAAGGCGACGCATCATTTCGACCTAATGAACTGGTGGCTCGATTCCGACCCGGTTCAGGTTACGGCTTACGGTGCACTTGAGCATTACGGCAAGAACGGAAAGGTTCGCGGTGCGAGCTGCCGTTCGTGCGACCACAAATCGTCGTGCAAATTCTTTTGGGATATTACGAAAGATGCGGGGGCGATGAAGCTCTATGTCGATCACGAAAAGCACGATGGATACATTCGCGACGGCTGTGTCTTCAGCCCCGCGATCGATATCTACGACAAGATGTCGGCACAGGTGATCTATGCGAACGGAGTGACGCTTAACTATTCGCTGACGACCTATTCGCCATACGAAGGCCATCGGTTGACGTTTAACGGTTTCGACGGAAAGATCGACACATGGCAGGGCATCCCGTACCAACGCGGTACTTTCGATAAGATCGACCAGGCGGCCCGCCACGCTCTCGAGATGGAGCAGGGAAACGAAGCGGCCGACGGTTTTGAAGAGATCATTCTGCACAAGAATTTTGAACCAAACCCCGAATCGATCCGCGTTCCGCGCTACCGCGGGGGGCACGGCGGCGGGGATATTCGTATGCATCGCAAAATGTTCCAGAACGAGCCCGCTACAGAGCCGTTTCGCCATTCGGCCGGAACTCGCGATGGCGCGATGTCGATATTGATCGGTATCGCGGCCAGAAAGAGCATCGATGAAAAACGCACCGTTCGTATCGAGGAGTTAACCGATATCAAGCCGATGGCAAAACGACCTGTCGCATGAAATTTGTATTGGCCACACTTTTTCTGCTTTCGAGTGCCGCAATGATCGCGGCGCAGCAGCAGCAGCCGACCACGATCTTTCTCGCGGGCGATTCGACCATGGCGCCAAAGGCGGCGGACAAACGTCCCGAGACGGGCTGGGGCGAAATGCTTGAAAGTAAGTTTAAGCCCGGAACTGTAAAGGTGGACAACCGGGCGATGAACGGACGCAGCACAACCTCGTTCATTGCCGAAGGGCGTTGGAAAGCCTTGATCGATTCGGTTCAAAAAGGTGATTTCGTCTATATCCAGTTCGGCCATAACGACCAGAAGAAAGACAAAGCAAGTGTTTACGCGGCACCCGACGCATATAGGACGAACCTGGCGGGTTTTGTAAAAGATGTTCGAGCAAAACGGGCTACGCCGATCCTGATGACTTCGATCGCACGGCGAAGGTTTGAGGCGGGACGCGTCGTCCAAACTCACGGCGAGTATCCCGAGCTTGTAAAATCGGTCGCCAAGGAACTAAATGTCGTGCTCATCGACATGGAACGCAAGACCGACGCGATGCTCGTTAAATATGGCGAAGAAGGTTCGAGAAGATTGTTTCTGCACCTAAAACCGGGCGAGCACGTTAATTACCCGAAAGGTGTCGAGGACAACACACATCTTTCGCCATACGGCGCCGATATTATTGCGGGACTCGCGTTGGACGGGATAAGGGAGTCGCTGCTTCTCGATCTGGCTAAGCTCATTATTTATCGATGAAATTGTTTGCGTCGACAATCAAATACGTCCTGTTGATCGGCCTTTTGGCTGTCGCGATCCCCGCGCAGACGAACGAATTTCACGATCAGCTGCTTCCCGCTCCGCTCGACAGCGGATTTCGGATGGGCGGTTATTGGGTATGGTGCGGTTCGGTTATCAAGGGCGAGGACGGCAAATATCATATGTTTGCCTCGCGCTGGCCGAAGCCGCCGGGTTTCGGGCCGTATTGGCTGACGAATTCCGAGATCGTCCACGCAATTTCCGATAAACCCGAAGGGCCGTACAAGTTCGTGAGCGTCGCTCTGCCCGCTCGCGGCGAACAGTACTGGGACGGCCAGATGACGCACAATCCAGCGATCCGAAAGTATAAAGACACTTATCTGCTCTATTACACCGGCACGACCTACACCGGCCCGCGGCCCGGGATGGATTTTCGCATATCGGAAACTCATCCAAAAAAACTCGAGGCTCATCGGCAGGAACGGATCGGGCTCGCGACCTCGAAATCGCCATACGGCCCATGGAAACGGCTCGACAAGCCGATCCTCGATGTCGTTCCCGGTGCGTGGGATCAATATCTCACAAGCAACGCCGCACCCGTCGTGATGAAGGACGGCCGCGTGATGCTCTATTACAAGGGTGTGACGCGGTTGACCGTTCACGCGATCGGCCTCGCGATAGCGGACCGTTTTGATAAACCGTACAAACGGGTCTCGAACGAGCCTTTGAACATGGGCATCGGTGCGGAAGACCCATTCATCTGGGTCGAGAGTGGAAAGTTCAAGGCACTGATGCTCGATCACGAGAGGAAATATTCGCCTGATAAAGAGATCTTCTACGCCACCTCTGACAACGGATTGCAATGGACGACACCGCCAAATGCGATAGCGGTTTCGCGAAACGTTAAGATGGCTGATGGCTCGACCCAGCGATTTGGGAAGACCGAGCGGCCGCACGTCCTGATCGAGAACGGCAGGCCGACGACCGTCTTTTTTGCCGTCAGCGGCACTTTGAATGGCCAGGGTGCGAGTTGGAATGTGGCGGTACCACTTAAAAAATAAATCATATGAAAAAGCTGTTTCTATTTTTGTTGATCTTGTCCTCGACCTTGGGTATAGCTGCTCAAACGCAGCCCGATTCGGAGCGTCTCGCCGAGATCGCCATGAAACGGCTATGGCTCGATGAGCGAAATCAGCCCGGGATACCGCCGAAATGGACCTACGAACAGGGCGTCGTTCATAAAGGCATCGAGGCGATGTGGTATGCGACCGGTGACGCGAAGTATTTCGACCATATCAAGAAAGGTATGGACCATTGGATCGATGAGAAGGGCAATCACAAAAATTACGACATCGAGGAGTACAATATCGATCACATAACGCCGGGAACATCGATGCTGACGCTCTGGCGTGCGACAGGCGATCTCAAATATCACAAGATGGTCGAGCTCTTCCGCTCGCAGTTAAAGACGCATCCGCGAACAAAGGAAGGCGGTTTTTGGCACAAAAAGATCTACCCCTACCAGATGTGGCTCGACGGGCTCTACATGGGCCAGCCGTTCTATGCGGAATACTCGGCCGTCTTCGGCGAGGATAACTGGAACGACATTGCAAACCAGTTTGTCTGGATGGAGAAGAACTCGCGTGACGCGAAAACCGGTTTGCTCTATCACGGCTGGGATGAATCGAAACAGCAGCGTTGGGCAGACAAAACGACAGGAAGATCGCCGCATTTCTGGGGACGTGCAATGGGCTGGTACGCGATGGGAATTGTCGACACGCTCGAGCACTTCCCGAAAGATCACCCGCGTCGCGGCGAGCTGATAGCTATCCTTAACCGTCTTGTTGTCGCGGTCGAAAAAGTGCAGGACAAGAAGAGCGGTGTCTGGTGGGACATTCTTGATTTTCCCGGCCGCGAGAAGAATTATCTCGAATCATCCGCTTCCGCGATGTTTGTTTACGCGATCGCCCGCGGAGTTCGCGAGGGCTACCTTCCTGAGAAACACATGAAGATCGCAACGACCGGCTGGGCTGGTATCCAACGGGAATTCATTAAAACGAACGATAAAGGCGAGGCTACTTGGGAAGGAACTGTTTCAGTCTCCGGACTCGGCGGCAATCCCTATCGAGACGGCAGCTACGAGTATTACATGAGTGAAAAGCTCCGCACGAACGACGCCAAGGGCCTGGGACCGGCGATCCGTGCGGCGGTCGAGATCGAAGCGTATAAGGCCGGCTGGCCGGGCAAGGGCAAAATGGTTCTGCTTGACGATCACTTTAACCGCGAGATCAGGAAAGGCAAGCTCGGTAAGGATGAGGTTTGGCACTACAAATTTGATGAAAAGCTTGATTCCGGCTTTTCGATCTGGGGTGATGTTTTCCGTTCGCTTGGTGCGAAGATCGGGCATTTATCCGAGGCTCCGACCGCCGCAAATCTTTCGAAAGCTTCGGTCTACATCATCGTCGACCCCGACACGCCGCGTGAGACCGCGAACCCCAATTTCATAGGCCCGAACGACATAAAGGCAATCGCCGACTGGGTAAAGAAAGGTGGCGTGCTAGTTATGTTTGGCAACGACGCGGTAAATGCCGAGCTCGATCGATTCAACGACCTCGGCCGCGAGTTTGGGGTACAGTTCGATAAGAACCAGAAGTTTCCGGTCATCAACAATAACTATCCGATGGGCAAGGCGATGATCAATGCGGGAAATCCGGTATTCCCGAACACCAAAGCCATCTTCCTGAAGGAAGTCTCGTCGTTAACGCTTTCGAAGGATGCCAAAGCCGTGCTAACAGCGAACGGCGACAACATCATGGCTGTCGCAAAGCACGGAAAGGGATCGGTTTTCGTCCTCGGCGACCCCTGGCTCTATAACGAATACACCGACGGCCGGAGGCTGACGGCTGAGTACCAGAATTTCCAGGCAGCGAAGGACCTGAGCCGGTGGCTTCTAAATGCCGCAGTGAGAAAATAAGTGCGGCGTGTTTACCGGCTGCTTTTAGGAAAGTTCAATGCTGTTGCACGGAAGAAATATGAAACATTATGCGTTTCATGATCGTACGGCCTGATTTGTCTGACAGTGACTGACGATGGAATATGGAGCGTGTGGAACTTTTTTTCGAGAATGGGCGGAATAGCCCCCAAAATAGCCGTAAACCGTTGATACTAAGTGACTTATGCGTTCCGTTTGGTCGTGGAACGCAGCGGAACGCCGCGGAACGCAGAATGCGACCGGACATACAAAACAGTTGACTATTGACCGCGACCGGCGGAACCTAACCCTATGTTAAATAAGACATTAATCGCAATGCTGCTGGTGGCGTCAGTTGCCGTCACGGTATCCGCTCAGGCTTCACAACCGTCGGTTCCGACGAGCCCGTTCATCGTGAGATCGGCAAAAGAGGTCGGCGACATCACCAAGGCCCTTTTGGTAAAACCGGGCAATACGAATCAGGACATCCTCGCGGCTTCCGGACATCAGGCGCGCATCGCGATCTTTCATGATGAGAAGCGTGTCGATGACCTGCATGAAGTTCACGATGGTTCGGACGATATCTATTATGTCACCAACGGAACTGCCACCTTGATGCTTGGTGGTTCGCTTGTCGCACCGAACCAGATCTCGCCCGGCGAATGGCGATCAAAAACTGCCACCGGCGGGCAGAAGGTGACGATCAAGAAGGGAGACGTTGTATTCGTACCGCGGGGAACACCCCATCAGCGGACCGTCACGGACAAGAAATTCACCATGATACTGATCAAGATATTTGCGACGCAGCAGCAGTAACGTGCGTTTCGACAAGGAACCGCTATGTACGATACATTAAAGGAAGATACGACTGCCAAAATGTCACGTAAACCTGCAGCAGTTTTTGAGAATCTCAATTCGGAAAAGAATGGAACAACTGCCGAAGAGGTAGTCGTACGCCTGCGCGACATGATCCACAGCGGCGAACTCTCGCCCGGTGACCGGCTGCCACCCGAGCGCGACCTTGCAAAGCTTCTCGGGGTCAGCCGTCCGACGCTTCGTGCCGGCATTCGCTCGCTTGCCACCGTTGGGATCCTTCAGTCGCGTCAGGGTGCGGGGACATTCGTTGCCCAGCGGTCCGAATCTCCTACGCTGGATAGCAGTGCACTGAAGATGCTTTCTGCACTTCACGGCTTCACCACCGACGAGATGTTCGAGGCTAGGCTTTCGCTTGAAATGAGCATCGCGGCTATGGCGGCAGAGCGAGCGACATCCGAGCAGATGACCCTGATGGCGGAGCAGATCACGGGAATGTACGCGTCGCTCGATGATCCGGCGCAGTACCTGATCCATGATATGAAGTTCCACCAGACGATCGCCGCAGCGTCTAATAACCGAATCCTGACATCTCTGATGAACATGGTTGCGACTATCCTCTTCGACGCTCGCCTGAAAACGGTCAAACGAGCCCGTGACCTAAAGGAATCTGCCGAGCAGCATCACAATATCTACCGAGCGCTTCGCGAACGCGACCCGGAAGGTGCAAGCCGTGCGATGTATGACCACTTGACCGAGACCCAAAAAGCTCAGCGGCTCGAAGAAGAACAGGCGAGGCAAGCCGCCGAGACAGAAGCCTAGATCAGCATCAACGATAATGAATATCTTCACGAAATCGCTCCTGATCTCGATCGTGTTGTTGTATGCTATTGGCCCCGTCCGCGGGCAGGCGTCAAAGGTTTGGGTCGCCGATAATGGCGACGGTACTTATAAGAATCCGATCATTCACGCGGATTATTCGGACCCGGATGTTATCCGTGTCGGCGATGATTTCTGGATGACGGCCTCCAGCTTCAATGCCGTTCCGGGCCTGCCGATCCTGCACTCGAAAGACCTCGTGAACTGGACGATCGTAAATCACGTATTTCGCGATCAGAATCCCCGCGAAGTCTTCAACAAACCCCAGCACGGCGGCGGCGTGTGGGCACCCTCGATCAGATTTCACAAAGGAGAGTACTACATCTACTACGGCGATCCGGACTTCGGCATCTACATGACGAAGTCTCGCGATCCTCGCGGCGACTGGTCAAAACCGCTGCTCGTCAAAGAGGCAAAAGGCTGGATAGACCCAAGTCCGCTTTGGGATACAGACGGGAACGCATATCTCGTACACGCCTTCGCCGGCAGCCGCTCGGGAATCAAGAGCGTGCTGGTGATAAACAAGATGAGTCCAGACGGAACGCGGCTGCTCGACGATGGTGTGATGGTCTTTGACGGCCACGAAAAGCACCCAACGGTCGAGGGGCCAAAGTTTCACAAGATCGGCGATTATTATTACATCTCAACTCCTGCGGGTGGTGTGGCGACGGGCTGGCAGTTAGTTCTGAGGTCGAAGAATCTCTACGGGCCGTACGAGGAGAAGATCGTCCTCGCGCAAGGCAAGACCGCGATCAACGGGCCTCATCAGGGAGCTCTCGTCGATACGCAGTCGGGCGAATGGTGGTTTGTGCATTTTCAGGATCGTGGAGCTTACGGACGTATAGTCCATCTGCAGCCGGCAGTTTGGAAGAACGGTTTTCCCGTGATCGGTGCAGACCCGGACGGCGACGGCACGGGCGAACCCGTACTTCGGCACAGAAAACCGAATACTGGTCGAACTCATCCGGCCGCAACACCGCAGGACTCGGACGAATTTAGCGGGTCGACTATCGGCCCTCAGTGGCAGTGGCACGCAAATCCGGAAGCGACCTGGGCGTTTCCTTTTCCGACCCGCGGAGTCTTGCGTATGAACAGCGTCAGGCTTCCAGAAGGGTATAAGAACCTCTGGGACCTGCCGAATCTCCTGATGCAGAAATTTCCCGCCGAGGAATTCACGGCAACTGCAAAGGTAAAGGTCGAACCGCGATTCCCCGGCGAGCGATTTGCCCTCGTCGTCATGGGGCTCGACTATTCGCTACTCGGTGTCGAGTTTCGGGGAGGCAAGCTATTCATTTCCCAGAGCACGGCGAAAGATGCGGATAAGGGAACTGCCGAATTGAGATCTGAACCGGTCGAACTGTCGTCACGTGATCTCTATCTTCGGGTTAACGTTGCGAAGGATGCGATGTGTCGATTCTCTTATAGCGTTGACGGCACTCGATTCACGGACGTAGGGCAGTCCTTTAAGGCAAGGGAAGGGAAATGGATCGGGTCAAAAGTAGGTTTCGTTTTCACGCGGCCCGGAGTCTTTAACGACGCCGGAACCGCGGACATTGATTGGTTCAGATTTGAAAAATAGAAGAACCGGGCCGAAACCCGGTTCTCGTTTTATCTTAGGCGATATTGTGCGATCGTCGCCTTCTTCTATGAAACGTCAGCTTGCTCTAGTCGCGGCACGAGCAGGTGGATCAGCAGCAAGGCTATGAGATAGGCGGAGGCTGCGATTATGAAGATCGGCACATAGCTTCCGGTTGAAGCGAGAATGTAACCGACCAGCGGTGCGATCACCATTCCGCCGACCGCTCCGAGCATTCCGCCGATGCCGACGACCGATCCGACCGCCTGTTTCGGGAAGGTATCGGATGTCAGCGTAAACAGGTTTGCCGACCAGCCCTGGTGAGCTGCGGCCGCGATACCGATCAGGATAACGCTAAGCCATAGGCTCGAGGTCGAGGAGGCGATCACGATCGGGATAACCGCCAGCGCGCAGATGAGCATCGCCGTCTTACGCGAACGGTTGACCGTGTAGCCCTTCTTGATCATATAGGATGATATCCATCCTCCACCGACGCTGCCGACGTCCGCGATGATATAGATGACCGCTATTGGGAGGCCGAATGATTTGAGATCCAAACCGTGCTGACGCTGTAAGAAGTCGGGAACCCAGAAGAGGTAGATCCACCAAATGGGATCGGTCATAAACTTGCCGATCGCGAACGCCCAGGTTTGGCGATAACGGATCAGCCGCGACCAGGGCAGCTTGACGGTGGGCTCTGACGGATCGCTCTGGATGTATTCGAGCTCTTCTTTCGATAGGCTCTTGTGTTCTTCGGGACGTTTATAGAGCCACAGCCAGAAGACGAGCCAGAAGAAGCCCAGAATACCCGTGACGATAAACGCCTCATACCAGCCCCAAATGGCAACGAGGATCGGAACGACAAGAGGAGTTACCAGAGCCCCGACATTCGTTCCCGCGTTGAAGATGCCGGTAGAAAGGGCTCGTTCCTTCTTTGGAAACCACTCAGCGGTTGTTTTGATCGCGGCGGGAAAGTTGCCCGATTCGCCGAGACCGAGTACAAATCGGGCGACAATGAAGCCGGCAACGGATACCGAAAGTACGATAGACCAAGGTGCGAAACCGAGAGGAGTTATGATCGCATTGACCACTGAGAGGATGCCGTTGATGATCGGCGTGAGGATCGGCAGAGCGAATTCTCCGACGCCCACAGCCCAGGCGTGCATTAGGGCTCCAATGCTCCAGAGAATGATCGCGACAGTAAAGCCGATCTTCGTTCCGACCTTGTCCATAAAGCGGCCGGCGAAAATGAAGCCGATCGCATATGCGGTCGAGAAAGCGAAAATGATCCAGCCGTAATCAATATCCGTCCAGCCGAATTCAGCGGTTAGCGTCGGCTTGAGAATAGCGATCACCTGACGGTCAACATAGTTGATCGCTGAGGCGAAGAAGAGCAGGGTACAGATCCACCATCTGTAACGTCCGACACGCTTTACGACATCGCCGATGCCCGCAATCGCCGCGCCAGTCGCAGATCCGCCTGACTCTTCCGGTGCGGCGAGAAATTCGCCGTCGTCCTGCTGCTTCTGGCTCTCAAGCACATCAGCCTGTTCGTCGTTGTTCATTCGTTTATTGACACCTCTCTAAATTGATAAGATCCCTGGCGAAAAATAGGAGCGTCCGTGCACGATCGTTTCGATCGTCGGAAATCCTTCAGTGGTTGTAAGCGTTTCGATCCCGTCGTTCGTCGTTAAAACCGTCTCTTCAACCTTCGTGCCGGTGATCGATGGGTTCCAGGCAAAGAGTTGGCCGGTGTTTACAACATCATTACTTTCCGGATGGGTGACCCATTCCCTAGTCCTGTATCCGGCGGCACCGCCCTGATGATGCAAATTGATCTCGTCGGCGTAGCCTACATTTTCATATGCGTTTTTGGCAACCTGATATATCGATCTCCCGGTCGCTCCTTCGTGCGTTGCATTGAGCAAATGTGCATTAACGCTCGCGGCGGCCTCAGTCTTCTTCAGCAGGTCATCTGAAACCTCGCCGATACAAACGATGCGGCTAAGACTCACGACAATACCATGACGTTTCGCACAGGTGACCAGCAGTAATACCCTTTGCCAGATGTTGTCCGTCGGAACGGGATGCCGGTAAAGACCGATCCTTTCGTCGGCTGCGACCAAGGTTACGGGCGATGAAATACCGAGGGCACCAAGCTCACTTCGCAATCTGTTCGCTATGGCCGCCTCGGATACTCCTGCTTCAGATCCCGTGATCGTGTTCATCATCGCGGTACTGGCATCGCTACAGAGACCTAGAGTTCGATCGATCTCTTCCGCCGTTAATCTATGACGGCACGGTGCGATCTTTGACTCGATCGCCTCGGTACCCGAAAACATCGGGATGTCAGTCGCAATTTGAACTCCAGCAAGATCCCTTGCTATCGACAATGCTGTTTGTTTTCCAGACTTCTCATTCTGCCATGAAAAATCGACAGCCGTGAAATGTTCGGCATTTATCTCTTCGTCGACGAGGCGGCGACGCTCAATGTTGTTGGCGATCAGGTAGCGTTCGCCCTTACTAGTCAGAAGGACGGATGCGACACCATTCTCGCGGCTAAGGTCGATCCCGTTCGATCCGCCGCCCGTTATCCATGCAAAATTGTGCTGGCCATTGAGCAAGACGCCATCGAGTTGGTTTTGCTCGAGGATCTCGGCGATTCGACTTGTCTTTATTTCGATCTCGCTGGTCACTGATTAACACCGCTTGCCAAAAATCCGCCGTCGACGACCAAAACCTCGCCCGTGACAAAGCTCGCGGCATCCGACGCAAGAAAGACCGCGGCTCCGGCCAACTCATCGACCTGGCCAAAACGCCCCATCGGTGTTCGGGTCAGGAATTCGCGGCCGCGATCGCTTTCGTCCAATAACTTCTGATTGAGAGCGGTGCGAAAAACACCCGGAGCGATCGCGTTGACGTTGACGCCGCGTTTTGCCCACTCGATGGCGAGCGACTTTGTCAGTGATGCGACCGCTGCCTTGCTTGCCGAATAAGCTGCCACTTCGAACAACGACACGAAGGTCGACAGAGAGGCGATATTGATGATCCGCCCGTAGCCATTCTCGATCATATGGCCACCGAAAACCTGACATGCTCGAAGCGTCCCGGTCAGGTTGGTTTCCATGATCTCATTCCAAGTCTCTTCGCTGACATCGAGCGAGGGCTCGCGTTTTGTTCTTCCGGCAGAATTTACGAGGATATCTACCTTGCCAAATTCGGCGATACTTGCGGAAAGTAGTTCTTCGAGTGACGCTTTATCTGAGACGTCCGAAACGGCACGCAGAGTCCTTCGTCCGAAGCCCTCTATCTCTGCGGCCGCGGCCTCTACCTGTTCGGCTCGTCTGGATGTAGGTACAACATCCGCTCCCGCTTCGGCGAGACCGTGGGCGATCGCTCTGCCAATTCCTGATGTACCGCCGATAACGACGGCAACTCGCCCTGTTAGATCTAGTTTTGAAAATGCCATAAAAGTACTGCTAATTAACGATATTTCCTTCCAAAGGTATTACCATTCACAAGAGCGAGCCTCGTTTCTCCCGACCGCCAGCCGCTGGCAACATATCGCAAACACTGTATGTTATACCTGAATAAGCTATATTCCTTAGCTCGCTGTCGAAGTTATTTTTACTTCTGCTTGCATTTAATTGGTTTAACCAATTACAATATAAGTCGAAAAGGAACCCAAGTGCAAACCTTAGCAAAAAGAAAGTTGAACCGTCGCCAATCCGGCCAGAACGTATGGTTGAGCTTTGACTCCGAGTCTGGATCGATCGGATCACAAGAAGTTTACCAATACACCATCTGCAAATCCGAGGATGCCGTCGGTCAGGCAATGTTCGATGAGCTAGTCCGGTATTCGGAGCAGAAGTCCGGCGATCTGTCGGTCGTCCTGCTCGGCGGCCGTGGTGCTCAGGCAATGGATCGCATTATATCGCGACTTGCGGAGACCGACGAGATCGACGATCTGCTTGGGCGTTTGCATGTTTTCACGCAGGACGCCCTTGCCCCGATGCGGATGAGTAATGGCCTTAGCTTTGTCAGGGATTTTGAGAGACTTTTGGGACCCAATTTCTTTGCAAAGATAAGGGATTTCACGCCGATGCTCACCGAGACCGATGATCTCGAATTGGCACTTGGGGAGTATCTGGATAAGCTTGAATCAGCCGGCGGGATCGATATCTTTTTTATGGGCTTTGGCCCCGAAGCTGAGGCGGCATCGCACCTCTGCTACATCAAGCCAGGTTGCGGGGCTGAGTTTGGGGACATGGCGGGAATCATCCCTATCTCGTCGACAATACTTGAACATCATATTTCAAAATTCAAGGTGGGCGGAAGTGAGATCACCGAGTCCGACGAGGATGAATGCCGCAGTGCCACTTCGATCTTGACGCTTGGACCGGCGGCGATACTTGACGCAAAACTTATCGTTCAGTCAATAGTGGACGCATCTACCGCGCCGGGGAAAAAGCCAAGCTTCAAGCGCTTTATTGAGACTGAATTGTCGGAGGAGCCGAGCGAATTAAGGCGTCAATGCGACGAGAATCCTGGACTACTGCTCCGATTGCATTCAAACGTGAGATCCTACGTACTGCCGGACCTCTTCGAATAAACTTTATGTTGGACACACTGCCGGAAAAGGCGGCTGAGATCAGCGAATACGCGATCATCGTAAACCCGGAGGACAATGTTGCCGTGGTGAAGGCGGAGACGCATGCGGGCCTCGTGGTGGAACTGCCGTCGGGAGAGACTATTTCTGTTCGCGATGCCGTTCCGCCAGGACATAGGTTTGCGACGACCGCGATCCCAAAGGGCGAGTTTGTGCGTCAGTACGGTCAACCGATCGGCACTTCGCTTGGAATTCTGGAGGGCGAATGGGTAAATCATGACAACATGACGGACGATGTGCCAGTCGTTCGAAATTTGCCAGAAGATCTGCACACTCCCGCTCCCGAATATTTTCCTGCGGATAAGGTCGCTACTTTTCAAGGGTTTCGCCGCGCTGATGGGCGTGTCGGTACACGGAATTTTGTCTTGATCGTTCCGACATCAATGTGCGCAAGCCATGAGGCGACGCAGATATCGATGATGTCCGAGTTCCTGCATTACAGCCGAGAAAAATTTCCAAATGTCGACGGGGTGGTCGCGATACCTCATAACAAGGGGTGCGGCTGTCAGGATGGCTCGACGCTCGACGTAATGATGCGTACGCTTTCGAATTACGCAGACCATCCAAATGTTGGCGGAGTGATCCTGATGGATCTCGGGTGCGAAAAAACGAATCTGACCTTCGTCGAAAAATACCTGACAAGGCGCGAATCGCCGATCCTCAAACCCGTCTATAAGATCGGCATTCAGGATGTCGGTGGAACACAGTCCGCGATCGAGCTTGGCCTCAAATATGTCGCTGAAATGCTGCCTGAGGTAAATAAATGCGAGCGGGAGGAGTTCCCAGTTAGCGAACTCGTCCTCGGCGTGAAATGCGGAAGCAGCGACGGATTTTCCGGCATCTCGGCAAATCCGGCACTTGGCTATTGCTCCGATCTGTTGGTTAAAAGTGGCGGAACGGTTTTGCTGACTGAGGTGCCCGAATTCTGCGGCGCCGAACACATCCTCGCGAACCGTGCCAAGGACTCCGAGACCGGACGCCGTATTTACGCGATGGTCGACTGGTATAAGGAATACGCGTCGAAATTCGGAGCGGTCCTGAATCAGAATCCGAGCACCGGAAACAAGGCCGGCGGGCTCTTGAATATAACCATCAAATCACTGGGTGCGATCGTAAAGGCAGGTACGACAAGGATCGAAGACTGTATTGAATACGCCGAGGTGCCGAAGTCAAAGGGCATCAATCTGATGCAGGGCCCGGGCTATGATCAGGAATCAACGCCGGGGTTGGTGGCTTCGGGTGCTACCGTCGTTGTCTTTACTACAGGAAATGGCACGACGATCGGAAATGCCATCACGCCGGTGATCAAACTCGCGTCGAATAATCGCGTATTTGAACGCATGTCGCAGGACATAGACATCTCGGCAGGCGACATTATTGTAGGAACTGAAAGCATTCCGGAAGTAGGTAGTCGCTTATTTGAACATGTCCGGCTCACTGCGAGCGGTGAAATTCAGGCAAAGGCGGAAATTCTAAAGCATCGTGAGTTTCAGTTTTGGGCTGAGCAGACCGTTTCGTTATAATTGCTTATGCAGACGCGAAATGGATAACGGATTATTATATCGATCCGAGTTCACGGGAACTCCTAGGCAGCCTGGACCAACTTCGAGTAAGGGAAACCAGCTTCTACGACTTATCCGTGCAGCTCAGCCGATAACCCGCGTCGATATAGCCGAACGTCTTTCGATCGACAAAAGTACAGTCACGGAGAATGTGAAGCCGCTCATCGCTTCGGGCATTCTACGCGAAGATATGATGCCAGCTGACGGGGTGAACCGGAGGTCGCGGGTTCTCTCGTTCAATGATGACAAAGTCTTCTTTGCCGGGGTGAATCTCGGGGTTCGCCGTTCACAGGTCGGGATGACGACCCTGTCGGGCGAAATGACCGAAGAGGTCGATTTTGAGACACCGAAAACGGCGAGTTATGCGTTAAGACTCGCGCGCGAACACGTTGACAATTTAATTAAGAAAAACCCCGACAGGATGCTTGCTGTTGTCGGCGTCAGCGTCCCGGGAATGTCCGATCCAGACCGACAGAGGCTCGTCTTCGCGCCAAACCTGAAGTGGAAAGATCTTGATATCGCATCCGCTCTTCGCGCCCATGAAGGTCTGCGGGTCGTAGTCGATAACGACTCGACTGCAGCAGCGATGTATGAAGCCAGGGTGAAGATCCGAAACTCCGAAGACGGCCTGATGTCGAATTTTATTCTCGTCCGTTCCGGAACGGGTATCGGAGTCGGGCTTGTTCTCGGCAGCGAGGTATATCGCGGAAGCGGTTCAGTTCGCGGGATCGCGGGCGAATTTGGCCACATGACGATCGTCGCCGGGGGCAAAGCATGCGTTTGCGGCAACCGCGGATGCTGGGAACAATACGCGTCCGCCGCTTCGGCCTCATCGCTCTACATGGGCGACCGTCCTGCTTTACCCGGCGAGACAGCACCAAGATTTGTCGAGATCGTTTCGAAGGCTGAAGTTGGCGATGTCAGGTCTCGAAAGACGTTAGAGCGGATCGGTGACTATCTCGGCATCGGCATTGCGAATGTTATTATGGGGATCGGAATTCCCCGCGTCATTATCAGCGGCCGCCTCGTTTATGGCTGGAAGTTTATCGAACAGCCACTCAATGAGGCCATACGCCGGAGCATTATCGGAAAGATCGACGGTTGGTCGATCGAGGCTGGCGAACCCGCTGGCTCAGCTCTCGGCGGAGCACTTGAGGTCGCGGTCGAGGAATATTTGGCGGGGTTGTAAGTCAGAACCGCCTGCGTAAGCGGGCGGCAAACGACTCGATGAAAAAGCAAGTCTATTTTAGGTAATCAACGTTCCGCCCGCTGACGCAGGCGGATCTGACAGTTTATGCAAACACAAATTCAACTAGAGAATATAGACCCGGCGACATGTTTTGTTAAAGGGACCCACACAAAAAAAGGCCGAACTAATTCCGTGGCACCCGGGGCGACGGCATCGCGAAATCTGTTTTACGGACGCGTCATTCTCGAAGCTGGCGATGCTCCGATCGAGTTTTCGAATGCGACGCATGAGACGGGGCTGATATGCCTGAACGGATCGGGCACGGTTACAACGGGGGGGCAAAAGTTTGCGATGAACCGTTACGACGCTCTGTATATACCCCGCGATTCTGAAATTTTGGTCGAGAGTCAAGGGGCTTTTGATCTGGCTGAGATCTCATCGCCGGTAGAAAAGGCCTACCCGCTGCAGTTTGTTGCGTTCGAGGCGATCAGGCAAGATCCGGCCCTTCACTTCACGGCCGGTTCTAAACCGACCGAGCGCGATCTGAATATTCTGCTCGGTAAAAACATCGAGGCGGGGCGGATAATGGCCGGCGTGACATTTTCGGCCCAAGGGAATTGGACATCGTGGCCACCTCACGAGCATCATCATATGCTCGAGGAGGCTTACCTTTATATCGACATGCCCGCTCCGCAGTTTGGTATTCAGATGGTCTACACTGACGGCGATTCGCCGGAAATGGTTCAGGTAGTTCGCGAAGGTGATGTGGTTTTGATGCCGAAGGGCTATCACCCAAACGTAGCGGCCCCGGGCGGTTCGATCAATTTTCTCTGGATGATGGCCGCAAACCGCGAGGGCGAAGACCGGCAGTTTGGCGTGGTAAACGTGCAGCCCGAATTCGCTGTTGGAGCGACCGGCCTAGAGGCTTCGCAGAAATAGTCCGTACCACCTGCGGTAGCGGGTGGGGCTCTTCGTTGCGGCGCGAGAACCCTACCCGCTACCGCAGGTGGTACTGATAAAGATATGATCCTCGATAAATTCAAACTCGAAGGCAAAACCGCGCTTGTTACGGGCTCCGCAACCGGCATAGGCCGCGCGATAGCCGTCGCCTTGGCTGAGGCAGGGGCGGATGTTGGCTGCCATTGCCGAAAGGCGGGCGACGCTGCGGAAACGGTGGCTGCTTGTGCCGCTAGTGGTGGCCGTGCAGTCGAATTTTCGGGCGATATGGCGGATAAAGCGGCTCCGCATCGGATCGTCGACGAGGTTGTTTCCCAATTTGGAAAGATAGATATTCTCATTAACAATGCCGGAATGATCCGCCGTGCACCGGCAGTCGATTTCACTGAAGAAGACTGGGCGACGGTGATCGAGGTCAACCTGTCGAGCGTCTTTCGTCTCGCACAGGCCGCCGGTCGTCATATGATCGGTCAAGGTGGAGGAAAGATCGTCAATATTGCCTCGCTTTTGTCGTTTCAGGGCGGGATCACGGTCCCGGCATATACTGCTTCAAAATCCGCAGTTGCCGGTTTGACCAAAGCACTTGCTAACGAATGGGCGAAAAATAAAATTACAGTCAACGCCATAGCTCCTGGCTATATCGCGACAAACAATACGGCTGCGTTGCAAGCTGACGAGACGCGAAACCGCCAGATACTCGAACGCATCCCGGCTGGTCGTTGGGGCGATCCCGACGACATAGCAGGCGCCGCGGTTTTCCTATCGTCGCCAGCGAGCGATTATATGAACGGCCACATTCTGGTAGTCGACGGCGGCTGGATGGGGCGGTGAGAATTTAGTAGGCAGTGTTCTGTAGTCAGTAAAGTGGCTACTGACTACCGGCTACCGACTATCGACTATTGATCTATGTTAAACATCAAATCAAAAGACGAATGTAAGTGGGACATAGTTTCCCTCGGCGAAGTGATGCTTCGGCTCGATCCGGGTGACAAGCGTATCCACACGACCCGATCGTTCGAGGTATGGGAAGGCGGCGGTGAATATAACGTCGCACGCGGGCTCAAACGCTGCTTCGGACTCGACGCGGCGGTGGTGACCGCGCTTGCGGATAACCCGATCGGACGGCTGGTCCAGGATCTTATCTATCAGGGCGGCGTCGATCAGTCGCATGTGAAATGGGCCAAATACGACGGCGTCGGCCGAACGGTTCGAAACGGCATGAATTTTACCGAACGCGGTTTCGGAGTGCGGGCCGCACTCGGTTGCAGCGATCGTGGAAACACAGCCGTTTCTCAGTTGAAAGCCGGTGAGATCGACTGGGAAAAGATCTTCGGCGACGAGGGAGCTCGTTGGTTTCACACGGGCGGAATCTTTTGCGCATTGAGCGAGACAACGCCGGATGTTGCGAAAGAAGCGATGCAGATCGCGAAAAAGCACGGGACGATCATTTCGTACGATCTTAACTACCGCGACTCGCTCTGGAGGGCTATCGGCGGCCAGGCGAAAGCCCAGGAAGTAAATCGCGATCTTGCTCAATACGTAGACGTGATGATCGGCAACGAAGAGGATTTCACCGCGTGTCTCGGCTACGAGGTCGAGGGGCAGGATGAGCATCATTCGAAGCTCGACATTGTCAATTTCGAAAAAATGATCCGCCGGGCGGTGGCCGATTTCCCGAATTTCGCCGTCGCCGCGACGACCCTTCGAAACGCGAAAACAGCTTCCGTCAACGATTGGGGAGCCGTTTGCTTCACCGAAGGCCAACTGCACCAGGCTATCATGCGGCCGGACCTCGATATTTTCGACCGCGTTGGCGGCGGAGACTCGTTTGCATCCGGCTTGATATACGGGTTCCTGACCGGAGAATCTCCTGAATGGGCCGTAAACTGCGGTGCTGCTCACGGAGCTCTTGCAATGACCACACCGGGTGACACGACCACGGTCGGGCTCTCGGACGTTCTCAGAGTAATGAAAGGCGGCGGAGCTCGCGTGGCGAGGTAAGTTTGTTTTGCGGCTTTGCCGCTAAGGCACTGCGGCGAGGCTTGCCTCGCCGAAACCGGAGTCTCTATCTCTTGAGGCTCTGCCTCCGCCCTGCCGCCCGCTTAAGCGGGCGGTGATCATTATTTGAAGCCGGATCCGGTTAGGCAAGCCTTACCGCCGTGCGTTAGCGGGAAAGCCGCAATAAGCAAATGAACAAAAAACAAATTGTCGAACACATAGAGAATCTCGGCCTCGTGCCGGTGGTTCGGGCTTCGTCGGCTGATGAGGCAATGCAGGTAATTGAGGCGATCAAGGCTGGCGGCGTGAACGTGCTTGAGATCACGATGACTGTGCCGGGTGCGGTGAAGGTGATCGAGAAAGTCGCTGACAAGTATGGCAGCGATGTTCTGATAGGTGCGGGAACAGTTCTCGACCCGGAGACCGCACGTGCGTGCTTGCTCGCAGGTGCCCAGTTCATTGTCAGTCCTGCTCTGAATCTCGACACGATCGCCCTGTGCCACAGATACAGTGCCCCGATCTGCCCCGGAGTCCTTACTCCTACCGAGGTCATCACCGCGTGGAGTGCGGGCGTTGATTTTGTAAAGGTTTTCCCGTGCGGCTCGGTCGGCGGAGCAAGCTATGTCAAGAACCTCAAGGGTCCATTCCCCCAGGTCAAGATCATACCGACCGGGGGCGTTTCACTCAAAACTGCGGCTGACTTCATAAAGGCCGGAGCCTCGGCACTCGGCGTCGGGACCGATCTGGTCGATGTAAAAGCTATCCGCGAAGGCAATCCACATATCGTGACCGAGCGAGCCCAGCAGTTCCTCGAGATCGTCCGCGAGGCACGTCAGGGGGCGTAGTTATCCCGGCTCGGATCGGGCCATACTATCCAACTAGAATGTAGAGGCGGGCAAATGTTTAGAACAATTGAAGATTTTAGAACATCCTGGGATTACGAAGCGGAAATGACGGGGAAGCTCCTGCTAAATCTAACCGACGAATCTCTCGGCCAAAAGGTAAGTGAAGACGGCCGCACCCTTGGGTTTCTGGGTTGGCATCTTGCCGTGACCCTGCACGAGATGCTCGGCCTCGTCGGGTTGGCTATCGATGCTCCCGCTCCGGAAACACCGTGCCCGACGAGCGCAGCTGAGATCGCGAGGGTCTACGGGATCGGCGGGAAATCGGTTGGCGAAGAGGTCTCGAAGAACTGGACGGCTGAAACGCTGCTCATCGAAGACGACATGTACGGCGAAACATGGTCACGCGGAATGACGCTGTTTTATCTCATCCTCCACCAAACTCACCATCGCGGACAAATGACGGTCTTGATGCGTCAGGCAGGATTGCGTGTCCCGGGCATATACGGCCCAGCAAAAGAAGAGTGGGCCGCCTTCGGCCAAGAGCCGCTTCCTTGAGCTTTTGTGCCGATTGCACGAGCCCAATGTAGTCTCAGTAACATCGAGTTTATTCCTTCGTATTTGATTAAGACCCCCGAAGCGAATAAACTCTTTTGTTTATTTTAGGCGGCAATTTTTGCTCTAACATAGACAAATGACCAGCATCACACCAGAGATAGTCGAGCAGCACGGGCTCAAACCTGACGAATACCAAAAGATCATCGAACTAATGGGCCGCGAGCCGAATATTACGGAACTCGGCGTGTTCAGCGTGATGTGGTCGGAGCATTGTTCGTACAAATCGTCGCGAGTCCATCTCAAGCGTCTGCCGACGAGCGGGCCGCGCGTCATCGTCCCGCCGGGCGAGAATGCTGGTGTGGTCGATATCGGTGACGACTGGTGTGTCGCATTCAAAGTCGAATCGCATAACCACCCGAGCTTTATCGAGCCATTTCAGGGAGCTGCAACCGGTGTCGGCGGCATCCTTCGCGACGTCTTTACAATGGGAGCACGCCCGGTTGCGGCGATGAATTCACTACGATTCGGACCGCTCAATGACGAAAAAAATGGCAATCGAAACAGATCCATTCTAAAAGGCTGCGTCGCCGGCATCGGCCATTACGGCAACTGCTTTGGGGTGCCAACAGTTGGCGGCGAGGTTGTTTTTGATGAATCTTATAGCCTAAATCCGCTGGTAAATGCCTTCGCTCTCGGCCTTGTTCGCAAAGATCAGATCTTCTTTGGAAAGGCATCGGGCATCGGAAATCCAGTCCTTTATGCCGGTGCTAAGACCGGACGCGACGGTATACACGGAGCGACCATGGCTTCGGCGGAGTTTGACGACGAGGCACTGGAAAAACGTCCGACCGTTCAGGTAGGCGACCCATTCCTCGAAAAGCTTCTTCTCGAAGCATGCCTGGAAGCAATGCGAAGCGGTGCGATCGAAGGCATTCAGGATATGGGAGCGGCGGGATTGACCAGTTCCTCGGTCGAGATGGCCGCAAGGGCGGGGAATGGTCTCGAACTCGATCTGACCCTCGTCCCCCAACGCGAAACGGGCATGACGGCATACGAAATGCTCTTATCCGAATCTCAGGAGCGAATGCTGATCGTGGCGCGTACAGGCCGTGAGAAAGAGGTCATCGAGATCTTCAACAAATGGGACCTCGACTGCGTCGCCATCGGCAAGGTCGTCGAAGGCGACCGCCTAAAGATCGTCCACAACGGCGAGCTAATGGCCGATCTGCCGGTCATGGCATTGACCGATGAGGCTCCGAAATATTCGCGTCCCATGTCCCAGGGCCCACGGCCAACGGCAGCTTCTGCGATCGACTTGGGCCTTGGGACTCAGGACTTTGGACGAGTGTTAAAAACGCTTTTGGCCTCGCCAAACATCTGTTCAAAACGCTGGGTTTACGAGCAGTACGACACAATGGTGCGTACTAATACCACAGTCTTGCCGGGCTCGGATGCGGCGGTCATCCGGATCAAAGAAACAAGGCGTGCGGTCGCGATGTGCCTCGACGGAAATGGGAAGTATGTTGCTATCAACCCGCGTGAAGGGGCGAAATTTGCGGTTGCCGAGGCTGCACGTAACGTCGTATGCGTCGGAGCGAAACCCATTGCGGTAACCAACTGCCTTAACTTCGCCTCACCCGAACGCCCTGAGGTAATGTGGAGCTTTTCCGAGGTGATCGACGGCATGGCCGAGGCATGTAACGTATTTGAGACACCGGTCGTATCGGGCAACGTTTCGTTCTATAACGAGACAGACGGGAAAGGTATTCTCCCGACGCCGGTGATCGGAATGGTCGGGCTGATCGAAGATACGCGAAAGATCGTCACGCAGGGATTTAAGCGCGAAGGCGACGTTATCGCCATCCTCGGGGCGACCCGCGACGATCTCGCGTCCAGTGAATACGCACAGACTGTTCTCGGCCTCACGACGGATCAGATCATTGCGAATGGAGCGTTTCCGTCAATTGATCTCAACGAAGAAAAGCTTGTTCAAGAAACGCTGTATAAGCTCATCGACACTTCGCTGATCAGATCCGCTCACGATTGCTCGGACGGCGGCCTTGCGGTCACGATCGCTGAGAGCTGTTTCTCCAGCCTTGGGAAAGGGGCGGTTGGGGCGAAGATCGATCTTGCTTCCGAAGCATTTTCAGATGAATCCCTACTTTTCGGCGAGACACCGTCGCGCATCGTCATTAGCTTTGAAGAGAGTAATGCTGCGGCGATCGAGGCGATGATAGGCGACGTTCCGTACAAAATTATCGGGACAGTCGGCGGCGGCGATCTTTGCATCTCAGTTGATGACCGCAAAGTCATTTCCTTGCCTGTTTCCGAACTTGAGAACATCTGGTCGGGATCGCTTGGCGAAGTGATTTGACATCGCGGTACAATAGTAGAAACTACAAAGCATCATGGAAATCGAAGAACTGGAGTTGCCTAAGGACAACCGGCCGAATACCTTTCTCTTTCGAGCGCTCGACCGCATTGAGCGACTTGGTAACAAGATACCTAATCCGGCCCTGCTTTTTGTTGGCTTGGCTATTTTGACGCTGATACTTTCAGCGGTGGTGTCATGGGCAGACCTAACGGTAACGCACCCGGGGACGGGCGAGACCGTACGTTCGGTTAACCTTTTGTCAGTTCAAGGGCTCCATAAGATCTTGACCGGGCTTGTGACAAACTTTACGGGTTTTGCCCCGCTGGGTGTCGTGCTGGTTGCGATACTGGGCATTTCAGTGGCGGAGGCGAGCGGTCTGATCTCGGCATTGATGCGAATGCTCGTTCTGTCGGCTCCGAAAAAGCTTCTCACCATGGTAGTGGTTTTTGCAGGCATCGTCTCACACATGGCTAGCGATGTCGGCTATGTTCTGCTTATACCTCTCGCGGCGATGATCTTTCTTGCCGTCGGAAGGCATCCGCTGGTTGGTCTCGCAGCCGCTTTTGCGGGAGTTTCAGGCGGATTTAGTGCGAACTTACTGCTCGGGCCGACGGACGCTCTGCTGGCTGGACTGACACAGGAGGCGGCGCGCATCGTTGATGCGGCATACGTCGTTACGCCTGCGGCTAACTACTATTTCATGGCGGCATCGGCCGTCTTAATCACAGTTTTAGGAACCTGGATCACCGAATCAATAGTGGCGCCGCGGATGGGCGAATACACGGGTGATTCTAAACCCGAAAGTCTTGAGAAGCTCTCTCCCGCAGAGAAACGCGGCATGCTGTTCGCTTTTATTGCCGCCGTAGGCTTTCTTGTATTCATCTTACTGGGCACTATTCCGGAAACCGGCTATCTACGCGATCCCAAGACGGGCAGTCTTCTACGATCACCGTTCTTATCAGGCATCATCGCGATGATATTTTTCGGCGGGGTCATCCTGGGCGTGGCATATGGCTTTGGCTCGCGCTCCTTCAAGAAAGCCGATGACATAATAAAGGCAATGGAAGGCTCGATGAGGACGATGGCAGTTTACCTCGTACTAGCGTTCTTTGCGGCCCAGTTCGTCGCATTTTTCAACTGGACGAATTTAGGTGTGATACTCGCTGTCGAAGGTGCCGAGTTTTTGAAGGGGCTAAGTCTAGGCGGGGTAACGCTGATCATCGCGTTTGTCATTCTTTCGATCCTGCTTGATCTTGTGATCGGCTCTGCCTCGGCTAAATGGGCAGTCATGGCACCAGTCTTCGTACCTATGTTGATGCTCCTCGGGTACTCGCCCGAGCTGACACAGGCTGCGTATCGAATTGGCGACAGCGTCTGCAACATCATAACGCCGCTGATGTCCTATTTTCCTCTGATCGTCGTTTTTGCCCAGAAATATGATCCAAAAGCGGGTATCGGGACCATCATGTCGATGATGATGCCGTATTCGCTTGCGTTCTTCATTGGCTGGACGCTGTTCTTGATCATCTGGTTCCTTTTGGAACTTCCGCTTGGTCCGGGCTCTGGAATTTACTATCAAGTCGGAGCCGCTCCGGCTCCCCAATAACGGGTCTGTGTCTCTATGGCCGCAGGCGTATATTTGCACATCCCGTTCTGTAAGTCGCGGTGCTCGTACTGCGACTTTGCGACGGATGTGTGGCGCGATGAGCGGAGCGTTGACCGATATGTAACTGCACTGATAGCCGAGATCGGGAATTCAAAGTCAGAAATTCTAACTTCGGTCGATACGATCTACTTTGGCGGCGGTACGCCTTCTTTGCTTTCTTCTGACCAGGCAGCGTCAATACTAAATGCAGTATCCTCCCGGTTCGAGGTAGCTTCGGGTAGCGAGATAACGATGGAGATGAACCCGGCGACCGTTTCGCCGGAAAAGCTTCGGGCTTTTCGCGAGCTCGGCGTAAACCGGGCTAGTTTCGGCGTACAGACTTTTGACGATCGGGACCTGAAGCTGCTTGCCCGCGGGCACGATGCAAACGATGCGAGGACGACGTTCAGACAGCTGCGTGAAGCCGGATTCTCGAACATTAGCTTTGACCTGATAGCAGGATTGCCCGGCCAAACTATGCAGAACTGGTCGCGGAATCTCGACGAGGCGATCACGCTTTCGCCGGAGCACATCTCGCTTTACCTTCTCGAGATCCACGAGTCGACGCCGCTCGCCGAGCAGCTCCGTAGCGGCCGCCGCACGGCGATCGATGAAGAGCTCGCCGCTGAGATGTACGAACTCATGCTCGACCGTCTAGCTGCAGCCGGGTACGACCAGTACGAGATCTCCAATTTCTCACGCCCGGATCTTCAGTCGCGTCACAACTCGAAATATTGGACACTCGATCCGGTTTACGGATTTGGTGTTTCCGCACATTCTTTCGACGGCGTTCAGCGCTATGCAAACGAGCGAGATACAGCGAAGTATGTGGAGTTGGTCGAGTCCGGCGGGAGCGCCGAGGTAACGCGCGAATCCGTCGATGTCGCATCGGAGTTCGCCTTCCTGGGTTTGAGGATGGAGTCCGGCATCGATCTAGCCGAATATGAGCACAGATTTGCTAGCGACCTGCGCAACACTTATCGAGCCGGGGTCGAAGAAGCGATCAACAATGGGCTTCTCCATATCTTCGACGGGAAATTAATGCTGACAAGGAAGGGGAAGTTGTTTTCAAATGAGGTGTTCGCCGTGTTTGTGTGAAAGTACACGTTCTCTTTTAGTTGGGTTTCGGCGCCATTGGCTTACCATCTTTTCTCTTTCTTGAATCTTTTCACGACCATGTCTCGACGCATTTTGGGAAGGTGGTCGATAAAGAGTTTGCCATTGCAGTGGTCGGTTTCGTGGAGGAAGCAGCGGGCGGCGTAGCCTTCGGCGGTTTCTTCGAACCATTCGCCGTGTTCGTTCTGGGCTTTTAGGGTGACCTTATTTGCACGGACGACGACAGCGGGAACTTTACCTACGGAAAGACAGCCTTCCTGACCGGATTGTTCGCCTTCGGCGGCGATGATCTCGGGGTTGGCGGCGATGAGTTTTACGCCTTCGCAGTCCATCACGAAGAGCCGCATGTTCAGCCCGATCTGGGGAGCCGCCAGGCCGACTCCTTCCGCTTCGTACATCGTTTCGTACATGTCAGCACACAACTCGGCGAGAGCCTCGTCAAATTCCGTGACGGGCTTTCCAACCTGTCCAAGAACGGCTTCGGGATATTCGGTGATCTTCCTAACCGCCATCGCCTACCTCGGAATCACGCCGCGACGGCCTTGACGTGAGAAGCCACGGTCAGCATTGAAGCCTTTCTCCTCGCGTGCCAGGCATTGCCAGCAGACGATGCGGGTCTCGTTGGTCGGCGAGAGGAAAGTGTTGTAGTGGTCTACCTCACGATCACACTCGTGGCATCTGGCGACAGGCTTCGAGATGACTGTTGGGTCAATAGCGGTGATCATTGGCCTTTTCTCTTGAGCAAATAAAGTTTCTGAAGATAGAATTCGCGTTCCAGAACAATAGTGTAGTTTGCTTCAACGTGAATTTGCAACGGGGCACAGTTTTCACCCGAATCGCATCTGTCGCTTGTCGACAGCCAAACGTGGTCAGCATCAGCCGGAAAAGAAGCGATGATATGCTCTATCTCGCTTCGGAAACGATCGGGCGAACCGTCGGGAGCCTCGAAAACGAAGTTGAAAAAGCCGCTCTCGGGCAGGATAGTCTTTTCCTTCGGGCGATAATGCCTCGGAACGAGTGCGTCGAATGCCGGAAAGACGACGAGCGGCCTGGCGTTCATCTCATGTGATTCGATGAACCGCACCGCTTGTTGCCAATCGCCCCGTTTTACCATTCCGGGATACATATTCACGACGCCATAGCCGAAGAAAGTAAGCACGAGAGGAGCCGCGACGGCGATCAGCAGGTTCCCGCCTCGCTCCGGCAAGAGATCACGGATCAGCAAGCCGAATAGTAGCACCACCGGCACAAACAGCATCGACGCATGACGCAAAATGATCAGCGAAGGGCCGACGAGCATGTTCGCAGCCACCAGCATCGTACAGACGCTCGCTACAACGGCGGCGAAAACCCTTGTTTCCGGCCGTAGAGCCGAACGCTTAAATATCGCCAGGCCGGCGATCAGAACGAGAAAGATCCTCACGATCCAAACCCGTACAACCGACATCGCCGAAGGCGTTTCGCCCGTATATATTTCGGTCGGCAGTAGGAAAGTCAGCAGGTGGTTCCATACGATCTTGACGCCGTCGATCAGCGAGCGAGGGTCGTGATAGCCGGCATTCCTCGCACGCATCTCGGTCGCAATGGTCAATGCCAGCGGCAGGAAGGCGAGGCCGACGATCACCATTATCAGCATGAAGCGTTTCAGTTCGCTCCATTTTCGCTCGATGACCAAAACGGCAAAGAAGCCGGGAAATAGAAAGCCGAGATAGTAGTTTGTATAAAGCGAAACAGCCGCAAGGACCGCAAACAAAAGCGTCGATCCCCTAGACCTTTCGCCGAAGAACTCTCGAAGGAATGCTCCGCACAGTAATGCCGAAAGCAGCACGACCATCGAATAAACGCGGATCTCGGTGCTAACCCAAAACAGGAACGGATGCAGGGCGACAAAGGCCGTCAGCATAAAGACACCGACCGGCGGGAAATAACGCCTCGCAAGAGCCCAAACGGCCGCTATCGCACCGAGGCTGCACACTACCGAAAAGAGCCGTGCAAATAGTATGGAATCGCTTAGATATCGCCAGACGCTGACGATCCAGAAGTAGAGCGGAGCCTGTTTCTGCTCGGCGACGGCGGTTTGGATCGCGTGGAGAAGGCCGTTGTCAGTAGCGTAGAGCGTCGAAGCTTCGTCGACCCAGATATTCAGCTTCACCGCCAGAAATACGGCGACGCCTGCATGCAGGACGAGAAGCAGAACAAACGCCATTCTGGCTTTTGCCGATGTTGAGGTTTCGGGCGACATTGGCTGGTGAGGCGGGCTAGACCTGCTCGAGTCGCATCGGCTTGCTCGCCGGTTCGGCGGCCTGCCTGAAACGGGAAGCGTGCTCACTCATGTTTACGATATCGAACTTCGCTTCGAGCCGGTCGATGGCGTAACTGACGACCTCGATCTTCGCTTCAGCGGTCTGGTCCATGCCCGGAAAGAATTTTAACGCAGAAACGTCGTCACCACCCAAAAAATCGAGCGGATGCAGCAGAAGCGAAGGCTCGACGCCGGTCAGCGAACACGCCGTGACCGCCGAACTCCAATAGGCTTTCGCTGCAGCACGCGAAAATCCGGCGAGGTAGAGAAAATAGCTCGCATGTATCGGAGTCTTAACAAGCGGAAAGGTCGTCACAGGTATTTCGACCAGCGAACGGCCCGCAGCCTCGACAAAATGCGGCTTTAGCGTTTGGAAGCCGTCCGAGAATTTGCCGAAAAGCTTCTTGAGCTTTTCCCGCTCCGCGGCACTCATATTCGGTGATTTCAAGAAATAAAAAGCCCGTGCAAACGGCCCCGTATAGCTCGGGAGCGTCGAACAATCGTAGTCGTAACCTCGTTCGGCAAGCACTTCGAGCACCGTCGTCGAAAGACTAAAGCCAGGCCCGCGAAAACCCGTCGGACGCTGCCCGGTCGCTTCGAACAATGCCGCCTCGGTCTTCTCGAATTCCTCTTCGATCTCGGACCTCGAATAAAGATGAAGCCACGGCTCGTGATTGTAGCTGTGATTGGCGATCTCGTGTCCAGCCGCTGCTATCGATGCAATGGCCTCGCGATTCTTCTCCAACGCGGCGTCCTGACCGATGACGAAAAACGTGATCTTCAGATCTCGCTCTTTAAGAAATGAAAGGATCCGCGGCACCGCGATATCGAGGTACGAAGGAAACTCCTCCCACCCGGCATCACCGTGGGTCTTCATGTACGACCACTGATTGTCGAGGTCGAGCGAGATGCTTGCAATCCGTTTCATAAGAAGGTTTAGCCACGCATTACACGAATTAGAGAGATCCATTCGTGTAATGCGTGAAATTCGTGGCAAAAAAGTTCTCGGCAAGTTGAACCGTTTCGTTAATATTCAACGTGCCGTTGACGATGTGCGACGAGTTGACGATGTAAACGCCGTCAACCGATGACTTCATATCCGGCAGACTTTCGTGGTAGGAAAGCACTGGGATCGGAAACACTTGCCGTACCTTTGAGACCTTGAATGCCACAACGTCCTTTTTCCGGAAGTTCGGGTACATTTTCTCGAGGGCGGTCAGAAAATAGTGTTCGATCTCCTCGTCCGTCTTATCAAAAAGCGGGTCGTCCGGGGCGATGTATCGAGGCAGATAAACCAGAGCGTTGCCGTCGAATTCCTTCTTGTCAACGATTGCCGACATCTCGATGATGCCTGTAAAAGGCGTATCGTCCGTGATATTAGTCACGTAGTAGTTCGAAAGCGAGCACCGTGTCATGACGGATGCACACACGATGCCCTGATACTTAATTCCTTCTAGTTTTTCGCGTTCATCCGCGTCGAGCTGCGGCAGCATTTTCGCGGCGACATTTGATGGAGCGGTGACGATGACCTTGTCAAAGACCTGCGACATTGGGGTTTCCGGGAAATCGACAACGTTTTTAGAAAGCTGCGGTTCCGAGAGAAAGGCTCCCGAGAATCCGGGTGCGACCACCGCGGCCGCCTCAAACTGAGCGTATTTTGTTTTCTGAACCTTTGCCTTAGTATCGCTATGACGACGAGCCGCTGCCGGGATCAAGCGAACCTTGCCGCTGTCGAGCCGTTCGATCTTGTCGATGCGAGAATTGAGCCTGATCTCGACGCCGCGTTTTAGCAGCACATCGCTAAAGCGTTCGAGCACGCGGCCATATCCGCCTTTGACGTAGCCGAACATCTCGCGTTTCATGCCGGAGTTGCGGGCCGAGTACATCCGCTGGATCGTCGCCCAAATAAATGATGCCGCGGTTTCCTTGTAGGCTTCGCCCAGCTTTGCCTTGAGAAGCGGCTTCCACATTTTCTCAAAGGTCTTTTTGCCCGACATTTTCGTCAGCCATTGCTCGACCGATTGTTTTTCGAGTTTTCGCCAGTTTTTGATCTTCGAAGCGAAAAATATCGTCGCGCCGAGACGCAGTTTGCTTATCATCCCGAGGGCCGGGAACGTCAGAAACTCCTTCGTGTCCGACATCGAAAGAAGTTCGCCGTCCGTGTAAAAGCCGGTCTTTGTCTCGACCCACTTAAACTCGTCGCCCAGGCCGATCTCTTCGATTATGTTTCGCGTGTGTTTATCTGAGGCGAGGACAACGTGGTAATGCCGGTCCCAGATGATATCGTTGATCTCCCAAACCGAAGCAAGTCCGCCGATCTCCGGGGCAGATTCGAACAGAGTGACCTTGTGGCCAGCGTCTGCAAAGCGTTTTGCAAGCGTGAGGCCGAGAAATCCTGAACCAACAATAGCAATGCTTTCTTTCATAAAAAAGGGGCTGTTTTTATGTACTTCTTCTTCTTATTTCGCGAAGCTGATGCGGAAGTCCATGCGTGAGCAAGGGCGGAACATTCAACCTGCGAGTTTCGCCCTTGCTGATGCGCGGGCTTTTGCACTTATCGGAACTAACGAAAGAACTTTCCTATTCAGGAACGTCCTTTGGCACGGTTAGTCCGGCTGGTGTTAAAGAAGTTTGAATGGAGGTGGATTTCCCGAAGAAACGCATTTTTGTCAGACGAGAAAGCAGTTTTACCGTGCCGACAATGGTTTTGGCGGTTTTCATCTTGGATGCTCCGAATAGACGGACAGCCAAAACGGTTGGATATTCGACGATCTTGCCGCCTTTCAGGTCGAGCAGGCCGAGCATTTCCGGAACTCCGTGAAAGCCCGTCTCCTGCGGCTCGATATCGATCATCGCACTGCGGCGAAGTACGCGGAAACACGCTGTGTAAGATGCGATCTTGGTACGAAGAACACGGCGATAGAGAACCGAAGCTCCTTTCGAAAGAGCGAGTCGCCAGCCGGGAACATTCTGTACCGCACCATCCTTGTGATACGGCGAAGCCTGCACCATATCGACGCCATCCGTCAGCATTGGGATCATGTTGACGAGCTCGTGCGGGTCAAAAGTGCAGTCGCAGTCGATCGTGCAGACGATCTCAGTCCGTGCGGCTCGGATGCCGGTGATAATACCGCCCGCGACGCCCTTGTTAACCTCGTGACGAACCACCTGAACGTCATCGCGTCCGCCAAAAAGCTCGTCGATCACGCCGAGCGTGTTGTCGGTGCTCTTATCATCGACAAAAACCAGATTTGACGTGTAGCCGATGCCGTTCAGCTCATTCTCGACCGATGCCAGAGTCTTTGCCAGGTAGGGCAGCGATTCCTGCTCGTTGTAACACGGCACGACTATCGAGACCGGCGTCAGCGTTGCTTTATCGAATGAGGTCCGAACTTCGATGGCGGATGGGTCGATACTTGTCTCGACGGCCTGTGGCTCAATTCCCAGATGATCGGCGATGCCCGTACATTTATAGAGGGCAAGGTTTTCGTGCAGGATCCACTCCATCTTATCGAGCTTGCGATAATGGCGGATGCGGTTCATGCCCGATGCGGCTGAGATGCGAGGCTGCTCAGGATCAAGTTCCCAGACGTGGAAATAAAAGACGAAAGGATCAGCGAACTTTTTGTGCCATTTTTTTACGGCCTGCCGCATGAGCGTATATGGCAGCTGGCGATAGTAGTTTCCTCCTGAGATCGGCAACAAGCCAAAGCCCAGATCGGTCGTCGAGTACGGAAACTCCCAGATCTTTTCACCGCCGACCTCAACCTCATGAGCAAATCGACGTGAGCGATCATCACTCGTGTCCGGCAGAAATGAAGCGTCGTAAGCGAATCCCTCGTCCGCCAGCGTTTTCAAAACCCATTCACTTTGCCCGAAAACTAGCTTTTCGGCTGCCCTGTAACCGACGACCTTCTGACCGGTCGCCTTCTCGATCGCGGCATTAGAACGCCTGAGGTCCTCGCGAAACTCGTCCGGTGTCAGGTTCTTGGCACTTCGATGGTAAAAGCCGCGGCTCGCGACCTCATGCCCGCGGGCGACTATCTCACGGACCAGGTCTGGACTCGTTTCCGCGATCCAGCCAAGCACGAAGAAAGTTGCCTTGGTGTCGTATCGGTCGAGCAGGTCGAGAGTCTTACGGGTATTTTGTTCGTAGCGGGGTTCGAAATTATCCCAGTTCCGTTGTTGGATCAGGGTCTCAAAGGCTCCCACGTGGAAATAATCTTCGACGAGTATCGTCAGAAGGCTGTTTTTTTCGGACTTGGCACTCATAAGGGCAATTAGAAGAGTTTGCCCTGGATCGATCGTACACTGAGCGGTTTAGAAGCGAGCTTTTCCTCGATGATCTTGACAATCCGGGCACTGGCTTTGCCGTCACCGAAGGGATTCGCAACTTCTTTTACCGATTTGATCCAGGTGTCAACGGCATAATTTTCTTCGAGAAGTTGTTTCAATGCTCCCGGGCTGCTGCCTACCAGTTTTGAGACGCCAGATCGAATAGCCTCAGGGCGTTCCGTGTTCTCGCGGATCACAAGCAGGGGTTTGCCCAAACTTGGAGCTTCCTCCTGAACACCGCCTGAATCTGAAACGATCAGCCAGGCAGCCTTCATGATTGCAAGAAAGTCGGAATAGTCGAGAGGTTCCAAAAGGTGAATACGGTCATGGCCGCCAAGGATCTCTTTGGCAACGCCTTTCACGTTCGGATTTGGGTGGACGGGGAAGAATAGACACACGTCTGGCCGCTTATAAACAAAATCGGCCAGCACCTTGAGATTGCCGGTCATCGCTGTGCCGAAACTCTCGCGGCGGTGCGTCGTTACAAGGATGCGTTTCTTGCCGTCGGTCTTCTTGATGAGAGCCGCGATATCAGGATGCGGTTTGAGATTCTTGAGCATGTATTTGAGCGAATCAACGACCGGATTACCGGTAACAAAGACCTTCTCGCTCTGCACATTCTCGGATAAAAGGTTGCGGCGATTCTTTTCCGTAGCGGCAAAGTGGAACGATGCCATCTGTGAAATAACGCGGCGGTTCATCTCCTCAGGAAAGGGGCTCATCAGGTTGCCCGACCGCAGGCCAGCCTCGACATGGCCGACCGGAATGCGGCGATTAAACCCGGCGAGGGCTCCGGCAAGAGCGGTGGTCGTGTCGCCCTGAACGAGGATAAGATCGGGCTGCTCGGATTCGAGAATGCGGTCAAGTTTGGCCATCACCCGCGAGCACACCTCGTTCGGCGACTGGTTGCGCCGCATCACGCTCAGGTCAAAATCAACATCGACCTTTAGCGTCTCAAGAAACGGCTTGATGATGTGCTTATGCTGGCTCGACGAGACAACGATGGTCTGGAAGAACCGCTTGCGCAGCTCATGGATGACCGGAGCTAACTTGATCGCCTCGGGCCGCGTTCCAAATAAAACTAGAACCTTCATGCGCCAATCAACTACATTGCGCACTTTCTTACCTGTGCCAGGAGCCACATTATCGAACATAAACATTTTCCTTGTCGATTTCACGGGGGAAGTCCCGTGGATATATATACTTAAACATTCTTGTTCTCCTATTTGCAATGATTTTTTTCCACAGGTTGCTGATTGTTGCGGCGCCATGGGAGGAATCGGTTGAGACCGTGCGACACCCGTGCTGAATAAGCAAAGCCCTAGTTTGTGATAAAATACGGGAGCTGAAGGAGGCGATATTATGGAACTTACAATATCTGTTTCTGACCAAATCGGGACCATTCTTACAAAACGAGCTAAGGATAAGGGCCGTGAAGTAGGTGAGTTTGTCAAAGAGATCGTGGAAGATCAGGCACTAAAGCCTACTCTTGACGAGTTGCTTTCGCCAGTTAGAAAGGAGGTTGCCGACAGCGGGATCTCGGAGGATGAACTTGATACTTTCATGTACTCGCTCCGAAAAAAAGTAAAAGAAGAAAAGGGACACCGGTAATCTTTGATGCAAGCCGCAAAGATCAAAGCTGTTTTTGACTGCAATATTATTTGGCAGTCTTTCTTTTTTGGTGAAGGGGTTTCGGCTGAGTGCAAAGGTTTGTGGACGATGACGTTATCGAACTGTTGCTGAGCCGGCAAATTCTCGAGGAAGTTCGAGAAGTGATGAACAGGCCGGAATTGCTGGCGAAATACAGCACGATAAGTGAAGTTTCGATCGAAAGATATCTCGAGGACCTGGCGAAGAACAGCAGATATTATCGCTCAGTTCCGAGACACTACATTTTCGAGAGAGATCCTGATGACGAACCCTACATAAATCTCGCCATCGAGGGGAAAGTCGACTTTCTCGTAACCCGAGATCGAGACCTTCTCGATCTAATGACAAAATTTGATACGGAGAGTAAGCAATTTCGCCAAAAAACCAGGCCGCTTAAGATAGTCGACCCCGTTTCGTTTTTGCGCATACTCAAGAAGTCTACAGAAGAGTAGAAGTTCAGACCTGATCGTTTCTGGAAATTACCTTGTGATGGAATATGAAGGTCTTTATAGCGTTTTTGGCTTTACTATTTCCCCTTACGGCCTCAATGGCAATTTTGGCAAGTCAACAACCGACGCCAACGCCCGCTCCGATCCGTGAGGAGGTCACAGTGACCGCGACCCGCGTCGAGACAAACGCAGGTGAAACGCCCCTTAGCGTCAGCGTAATTCCGCGATCAAAGATAGATTCGGCCGCCGCTCCTGCTCTCGATGATGTTCTGAGGCAGACCGCCGGATTCTCGATCTTTCGCCGCTCGTCGAGCCGAAATGCCAACCCGACGACACAGGGCGTTAGTCTTCGCGGTGTCGGGGCAACGGGAGCGAGCCGCTCCGGAGTTTTTCTCGACGGCGTACCGCTGAACGACCCCTTCGGCGGATGGGTACAGTGGGGGCGAGTTTTGCCAGGCTCGGTCGAAACGGTCGAGATCCTCCGCGGCGGAGCTTCAAGCCTTTATGGCGATGCAAGTTTGAGCGGTGCGATCAATATTCAGCCTCGAGAGGCTACTGAGCGTCTGAACGCTGCTGCCGACATTTTTGGAGGTACGCAGGGAACAGCGGCTGGCAGTCTTTTCGTCGGTTCCAAGCTCGAAAAGTGGCTCTTCGGATTAGACCTTGGCAGCTTTCAGACCCGCGGCTATCGCCCCGTGGACGAGGATGTTCGCGGGCCCGTCGATGTTTTTGCCGGAGTTAGAAACAATGCCTTTTCAGCGCGGCTCGAAAGGTCGATCTCGCAGAATTTCACCGTTTTCATTCGCCCATCGTATTTTGGCGAGGTGCGAACGAACGGCACCGGTTTGCAGACCAATCGCACGCACATCAGGCAGATCTCGGCGGGAGGCGACCTGCGGGCCGACCGAGGGAGCTTCGATCTCCGGTTTCGAGCCTTCGGCGGCGATCAGGTCTATGATCAGATCTTTTCCGTGGTAAATGCACCTCGCTCGGCTGAAACGCTCAATCGGATCCAACGCGTGCCGGCGGATATCGCAGGTTTCTCGGTTCAAGCTTCTGCCGTTATTCGCCAGCATACTTTTCTTGCGGGGATCGAGGCACGCCGCGTTCGAGGTGCGAGCGACGAGATCGGCTATGCGAATAATGCCGCGACGACAGCCGTCGGAGCCGGAGGGCGACAGAGGACGGCCGGTATTTTCTTTCAGGACATCGTTCGTCTCGGCGAACGTGCTGTGATCGCCGGGAGCATTCGATACGACAGTTGGACCAACGCACAGGCATTCAATCTTTCTCGAACGATCGCGACCGGTGCGACCGTCGTAACTGCATTTCCCGATCGCGAAGACGACGCCGTCAGCCCACAATTTTCCGCCCTTTATCGTATCTCCGACAGTATTTCGATCTTCGCCGGAGCCTCGCGAAGCTTCCGTTCACCGACATTGAACGAACTCTATCGGGCATTTCGCGTCGGCAGCGTCCTGACGACCGCCAACGAAAACCTCCGAGCCGAACGATCGAACAACGCCGAGGGCGGCATTGGCTACAATGCGAAGCGATTTTCTTTTAGAGCCAACGTTTTCTACGCGTCGATCGGTCAAGCGATCGCAAACGTCACACTGTCTGTCACACCGACGCTCATCACGCGACAAAGGCAAAACGCGGGGCGTACACGCAGTGCCGGCGTCGAGGTCGAGGGCAACACAAGCATTGGGCGTGTCTTGTTTACGGGCAGCTACCAATTTGCCGACTCGGTCGTTACGGAATTTGCGTCGAACCCGTCACTTATCGGACTCCGCACGCCTCAGATCCCGAAACATCAGGCCAGCCTGCAAGCAAGACTTCCAGCGGGAAAATGGGACCTTGCCGTCCAAACACGGGCATCTAGTGAGCAGTTCGACGACGATGTTAACCAATTCCGGCTTGAGCCGTACTTTCAGGCGGATGTCTTTCTTGCAAGGAAGTTAGGACGATCGGCACAGCTTTATGCCGCCGTTGAGAATGTATTCAATTCGCGTTATTCGATAGGGAAAACGCCGATCCGGACGGTAAGTTCACCAGTCGGGCTGCGGGTAGGAATTCGGTTGAGACGATAAGGAGTAGCTGACCGAAGAAAAAAGTCCGTCCCGCAAACGGACAAAAAAGGCCGCCTTATCCAAAGACGGCCACAAATGCGTTTACGCAGAAATGGTCAAACCTAGAACACCAAGCGACCGCCGATGATGATCCGTCGATTGCCGCCGTCAGTGGCCCATTGATTCAGGAAGTTGGCACCGGCGCTGATCGCTGAGTTTGGCACGCCGAAGTTTCGACGGTTGAACGCATTGAACATATCAACGCGGATCTGGAAGCGAACACGCTCCGTAAGGACCGTGTTCTTGATGATGCCGAAGTCGATATTCTCGATGCCGTCAGCACGCAGAATGTTACGGCCCGAGTTGCCGAGACGCTGTGCTGCCGTCACTGGCGAGAACAGATTCGGACAGGCATTTCCCGTCACCGGCGTACCGCACGCGGCCCGGATCTCAGGTATCGACATTCCTCCCAAATTCGCGGTTGAAACCAGATTCGCCCGGATCGCGTTGCCGACGAGGCCGGAAATGCCATTCAACGCACCTGCCGGATCGGCTCCGTTAAACACCGTGAAGGGGGCTCCACTCTGGATCGTAAAGAACGAGTTGAACTGCCATCCGCCCAGTACGCGTCCGACAAAGCCGCTTTGCTCGCGATAGAAGGGAAGCTGATAGACGAAGTTACCCGTCAAACGATGCGGCCGGTCATAGCTCGAACGGCCGCGGTCGGCTTCAAGATTGAATGAATCCTGGGCCACAGCAACCTCACCAGTCGAAGGATTGAAAACCTCGGACGCAGTGTCGATGAACGAACTCCACGTGTAGTGAATACCTGCACTGAAGTTGTTGCTTAGACGCTTTTCGAGGCTCATCTGCATCGAGTGATAATCTGACTCTGCTTCATTTCCACGCAGACGGATCACGCCGCGAGTCGGGTCGACGCGTGGACATGGATTGGCATTCGTACCACCCGTACAAGCCGTTCGAGGATTGCCGTCGATCGTCTGAAATAGTCCACGTCCAATGGTACCGACGTAGCCGACCTTGAGGGCCGTATTGGCGCCTAGTTCACGCTGAAATTCGAGCGAGAACTGATCTGCTGACGGGGCACGGAAATCGGCTCCGACGACTGTGCGTGTCAGGAGCAGCGGAGCGGCGACGTTCGGCGTTGCCGTCGGCAGCGAGGCAAACGCACCCTGACGCGGTGGATCGACGGTAGCCACGAACGGGAAAGAACTCGCGACGTTCAGATTTATGTTGACGAAATTTGCATCATACGAACGTGCATAGCCCCCGCGGATAACCAGCCTGTTCCCGCCGGTGAGCCAACCGAGTACTCCGTCTTCGGATGTCTGTGGGTTCCAGTTGAAGCCAAATCTTGGCATGAAATTGTTTTTGTCTGTTTCAGGTACCGGATCGAACCTGAAGCCCGGATTATTATTGTTTGCCGCGAGAATTCGTTCATTCAGGGTCTTGAGATAGCTGAACGAATCACCCGGATTCTCATATCTTAATCCAAAGCTAAGCGTGAAGTTCGGCCGAATCCTCCACTGGTCCTGAGCAAACCAATAATGCTCGTACCAATCGTAGAAGCCGATAATGTCGCCGCCGTTTAATGGCCGGTTGATAGTTGCTGCAAGATCGGCGTTGTCATCGATATAGTTCTGCAGGGTCGAATAGGCCAGTCGCCCGCGGACCGTTGGAAAGAAGAAACTCTTCACTTCGAGCTTGCGAAAGTCCACGCCAAATTTTAGCGAATGGTTTCCCCGTGTCACGGAGATCGAATCCTGGATCTGATAAGTATTGTTGACGCGAAACTGCGGAAGGTTCACCGCGAGTCCGATCGCCGTTCGGTTTGCAGCGGCGTTAAAGCCGTTCAGCCCAAGGTTGACGATCTCGATCGACGGGATCGTTTCCGAAGCTGGGTCAACTGCGCTTGTGGTTGAGTCGTAGCGCGCGTACGACACGCGGAATTCGTTCGCCACGTCACTCCTGAAGATGCTGTTCCAAACAAAGACCGCAGCTTCCGAACGCAGAGTATTTGCGGTCGTCAATCCCGGTGGGGTCACCTGTCCAGTTCCGTTCGTTGCCTGCGAAGCGAAGCGGTAGCGGCCGAAGATCAGGTTCTTGCTATTGATGCGATGATCAACACGGAACGACGCCTGATCATCGTCAAACGTGAGAGCCGACGAGCCTGTAATGTTGCCGAGCGGCACCACGAAGGTCTGTCCGTTGCGGACAAAGGAAACCGATGTGCCGTTATCCGCTCCGGCGGGAACAAACCGAAGCAGAGCCTGGACCTGCGGCAGCGAACCCGCGGCGTTCTGCAGGACTGAACGCCCGGCGGCTGTTGGAGCACCGTTTAGAGTGAAGCCCGAACCGAGCTGACGATCGGTCCACCGCTGATAGTCGACAAAGAAATGCGTCCGGTCACGCCCGTCGTAAAAGCCGAGATGCACCGGGCCGCCGACGGTGAAGCCGATCTGATTTTCGAGACGTTTAGGTGCGAACTCGAGCGAAGGGTTGTTCGCGGGCGGCGTCGAATCGCAGAAACCCGCCGACTTGTTCAAATTGCTGCACGCATTCAGCTTTTTGTTGTTATGAAACCAGAAAAGCGAACCGTGGAGGTCATTCGTTCCGGATTTGCCGATGAAATTGACGACCGAACCCGAGTTGCGGCCGAATTCCGGAAGGAACTGACTCGTGGTGATGCGCACCTCCTGAATTGCATCAGGATTGTTCAGGGCCAACTGGCCGCCGGCGACGCTCGGGTCGTTCATGTCCTGGCCGTCGATCATAAAGTTGTTTGAACGAACGCGGCCGCCGTTTGCTGAGAAGCTGACGCCGTTGGCAAAACCAGTCTGTCCGCTGCCAAGCTGGCTGACGCCCGGCACCGAAAGCAAGACGTTAAAAACGTTGCGGTTTGTTGCGATCGGGAGCTCGGCAAGTCGTTTTTCGTCAAATCGCGTGCTGACCTCGGCGGTCGTTGTATTTAGCAGGGTTGCGTCCTGCGTCACGGTAACGACTTCCTGCACGCCGCCGGCTTTGAGTGTCACGCCGATGACCGCATCCTGATTGGCTAAAAGTACGATACCGGTCTGCACGTACTTCGAAAAATTTGCAGCCGTAACGGTCACTTCGTAACCACCGATCGTTATGTTGACAAAATTGAACCTGCCGTCAGTCCCTGTGACCGAAGTTCGTGTTAAGCCTGTATCAGTGTTTCTGATTGTCACGGTCGCGCCGGAGATAACCGCCTGATTTTCATCAGACACTGTGCCCGACAGCGATCCATTGTTCGACTGTGCAAGCACGGGTATGCAAAGCGCAAGCAGAAACACAAATAGTGAGATCCTACCCAAGATTGAGAACATATCTATCCTCCAATAAGTTGTTAGTGAAAAGTGTTTCGAACAGATGTACTTCAGCTTCAGAATTCGATCGCTGATGTGCCGTTCTAATGCGCAAAATATAGCAAACGTTATTCCAGAAGCTAAATTATTGAAAACACTAAGCTCTGTGGGCATGCCTTAACACGCATTTAACATAATTTTCGACGAACTACGAAAAAATGGAGGAAAAGCAAAAAACCCGTTTCGAACAGCTTCGAAACGGGTGTATTTGCAAACTAATTATCGGGCCAGTATTACTCGGGCGGGCCGGAACATCCAGCTCCCATCAAGGCCGGTTGTTTGGTGCTGATGATCGGGTAATTTTCTGCCTCTTTGTTCTTCTCGAGCCAGTCCAGGTACTCTTCCGGCACAGACATATCCGAGAAAATGGCCTCGACCGGGCACTCAGGGAGACACGCGTCGCAGTCGATGCAGGAATCGGGGTTAATCAGCAGGCGGTCGGGTGTTTCGTGAAACGCTTCGACCGGACAGACTGCGGCGCAGTCGGTGTATTTGCATTCAACACAAGGGGTAGTGACGATATAGGTCATAGTGCTTTAGGACGTGATGAGTCCACACCCAAACTAAAAACCTAATATCCAACGGCACGGATGTCAAATCAGCGTCATTCTTACCGGTTCTTTGCCGCATTGGGTGTATAATTTCCACGAGAAGCCTATGAAGCCGAATCCGTTACCTCGAATGTCCGGCGAAGAGTACCTCGCCTTCGAACGCGCGTCCGACGAAAAGCACGAATATCGTAATGGCCAGATCGTTGCAATGTCGGGCGCCCGGCGTTCACACAACGTGATCTCGACCAATATCAGTGGTTTACTCTGGCAGCACCTAAAGGGGAAATCGTGCGAAACCTATGCGGGCGATATGCGTGTTTATCTTCCAAGTGAAGACCTGTACGCCTATCCTGACGTTGTAGTTGTTTGTGGCGAGCCGGAGTTTCAGGACGAGGTCTTCGATACGCTGCTCAACCCGGTCGTTCTGGTCGAAATATTGTCCGAAACCACGGAAGCCTATGATCGCGGCGATAAGTCGCATTCTTACAGAAAGATCGCGAGCCTTCGCGAGTATTTGCTGGTCTCTCAAAACCAGATGCAGATCGAAAAGTACACCAAGCACGGCGACGGCTTCTGGATGCTGACTGACGTTTCAGGTCCGGAGGGCGAAGTTCCTCTGGAGTCGATCGAGTGCACGCTCCGGCTTTCGGAGATCTACGATAAGGTGGTTTTCGAACCAAAGACTTAAGTCGATCGAGCACTTATCGTTAAATCCGTTCCGGTGCTAGAATTACCGAAAAGAAAGATCTCCCCCTTGTGAAACAAATGAAAAATATTAAAGCAGAACGCGATCTGTCACTTGATTTTTTGCGCGTGACCGAAGCGGCCGCGATCGAATCGGCCAAGACAATGGGCCAGGGCGACCGTAAATACTCAGACCACGTCGCCGTAGAAGCCATGCGCGAGGTCATGGACACTGTTCCGATGCGTGGCCGTATCGTCATCGGCGAAGGCGAACGCGACGAGGCCCCGATGCTGTACATCGGCGAAGAGCTTGGCGGCGGCATCTTTTCGGCCGAGGCCCGGACCGAATTTCCTGAGGTTGACATAGCAGTCGACCCGCTCGAGGGAACGAATCTTTGTGCTCTGGGTGCAAATAACGCCATCGCGGTGCTCGCCGCCGCCGAACGCGGCGGTTTGCTCTATGCGCCGGACATTTATATGGACAAGATCGTCGTCGGCCCTTCGTGCCGAGGGGCGGTCGATATTGACGCACCCGTTGCAGACAATCTCAAAAATATTGCCCGTCGTCTCGGCCGCGACATCGACGATCTGACCGTCATGTGTCTCGACCGAAGCCGACACAAAGCCCTCGTTGACGCCGTGCGTGCCGCGGGAGCTCGAATTCGCCTGATATCGGACGGAGACCTGTCTGCCGGCATTTCAGCGGCGGTCGCGGGAACAAACATACACGCCCTGATGGGCATCGGCGGTGCTCCCGAGGGCGTTATTACCGCTGCGGCGATGAAGTGCCTTAACGGCGAGATCCAGGCAAAGCTCGTGTGGGATCCGGATCGTCTCGGCGTAGATAAATCTAAGGTCCCAGACGCCGAGGCCGTTATGAAACGGCTAAACGAAATGGGCATTACCGACCCGAACAAGATCTACGATACAAACGACCTCGCCCCCGGCAAAAAGATCATCTTTGCCGCTACCGGTGTCACCGACGGCGCACTGCTGAGGGGTGTCCGGTTCTTCGGTGCCGGAAAGCGTACACACTCGGTCGTCATGACAACCGACAGCAAGAGCATCCGCTTCGTCGACACCGTCCACGTTGAAGGCGGCCCCGATGCAGTGATCAGGTTCTAATAATTGCAGAAGCCCGCACGAGGTAAGGGCTCTGACGAGCTATCGGCTACGGCTTAAATCTCTTACTTCGTGCGGGCTTCCGCAACAAATATGCCCGAGCCCGCCGAGAATTACACACCCCAGCCGCGACTTGCGGCGATGCGCCGGCAGGCGTGGAAAATGTGGGCGATCGGGCTGTTTGTCGTCTTTCTGTGGGCTGCTCTGATAGTTCTCGCCCCGATCGCGAAGTCCTACGGCTTCACCTCGATCTCGGACCCGCTCTACCATTTCTACAACTTCATCTGCCATCGCATTCCCGATCGCTCGTTCCATATCGCGGGCGAATCTTTCGGGGTGTGTTCCCGGTGTACCGGCGTTTATTTTGGCCTTTTTCTCGGTTTTGCGATCTACCCGCTGTGGCGGCGGATCGAGGAGATCGAACCGCTTGCACGCTTTTGGCTCTTCCTCTCTCTTATTCCCATTGGGATCGATTGGTCGCTGACGATGTTCGGGATCTGGGAAAATACGCAGCTCTCCCGAGTCGCCACCGGACTCATCCTCGGCGTCGCCTGCGCGACCTATATCGTCCCGGCCCTTGTTGAAATTGCCCGAAACCTGACCAACCGCCGCCGCCTCGGCAACCCGTCCGTCTAGTTCGCCGAGCGTTGCGTGAGAATGTCCCGGAACGGCTGAATTACTACCAAACTATTTCACGCATTTTGCGTCAGTTTGTGCGTTATTGACCATTCCGTGCGGTTTGGCATTTCAATTTCGCGAGAGTTCGTGTAGCGTCTATAGCATGAGCAACTGTAGCTGCAACAACGCAACGAAACTTTCGGTCAAACTTCCTGCCTATGCACCCGACGAAAAGCTGGCATTCGTCGAACGCGTGTGCGGACTTCTGATCGAAAGCCGTTACGGAACGGACCGTCGATTCATCCCTCTCTCGAGCTTCAGCAAGGCCTCTGAGCCCGATGAGGATGATCTCGACG